>JAEEGJ010014580.1_pt1 | contig 18603 bp, 14 predicted proteins | sample 8958761 | NCBI WGS metagenome assembly JAEEGJ01 (sample SAMN16246546, study PRJNA631951) | gut metagenome | biome: gut microbiome; feature: rumen; material: RS-attached | host: Bos | place: Iran: Karaj | collected 2018-10
CCCATTTACTTAATATATCTATATTACTGGTACTATACCCTTCTAATTTTAAACTCTTAACCGCATCTTCATCAGTTTGATCAACAGAAGGATTTTGCAATATTTTTTGAAGATAAAATCCGGCCATTTTTATATCAGGAAATTTTTCTTTTGCAAGATAAATGTAAATTGGCAATTGTAAATTAAGTCCATAATTAATATTATCAACACTAGATTCAATTGTTCCGGTTTTATAATCGATTATTGCTCCTATTTTTTCTCCATCAAATTCACCATATTTAAGTTTGTCAATTATACCTGTAAATGTAACAGTTATATTTTTACTCTTATTTATAACTACTTTCTCTTCGCATAATTCTTCATCTAAATCAGTATAAGAATCCTGATTTTTAATTGTATCAATTACAAATCTTAAATTTTCCTTTAATTTATTTCCAAAATGTAATTCTTTAATATCATCAATATTTCTACTTTCAATTTCGTTTTTATAAAATTCATCTAAATTAAATCCATCATCATCCATATGAGATAAGCAAGCATGAAAAATATTTCCAATGTTAAGTGCCATTGTTTTTTCATATTCATCCACTCTTAAAATATATTCTAAATAGTATTTAAAACCGCATTTAAAATAATCATTTACACTTGTATAAGATAGTTTTAGATTATCTAAAGTAAAATCCTTTATTCCAGTAAAAGAATTGTCATATTTTCTATAACCGGTTTCTTTATATGTTCGATGGTAATCTGGTAACTCATCACACATTGAATTATATTTTAATAAGTTATCAAGCATCATTCCATAATTTAAAACATTATAATTACTTGAATATGTATTCTTTATTTTCATATTTTTAATAACAATAAATTTGTATTCACTTAAAAGATGACTAGGCATAAATGTATTAAAATCAGATCTTAACGCATAAGAAATACATATATTCTTATTCCTAGATAATTTATCCATAAATAACATCTTATTAAATTTATTTAATTCTAAACTTGTGTTAATTCCTAATTCATACTTTTTTACATCACTTAAATAGTCTTCATCTTTTATAATTTTAGGTAATTCGCCTTCAACAAAGCCCATTACAAAATAATAATCATCTGTGTTAATAGATTGATAATTTACACTCTTTACAGATTCTAATGACATTTGATTGTCATAATAAGTATTTTTTAATTTATCAATTATTATTTCTTTATCTATCAAATCATAAGAATAAATATCATCATTTAATATATCAATTAGCTTATTTTTAATATCATTATCTTCTAAAGAATCAAGATTATCTTGAATAGATAGTTTATCAAATTGATCTAAAAATTTCTGAATTAATTCATTCTTAAAAATACTTGTTTTAATTCCCAAATCAACACTTATTCCGAATTCCCTAAATATTCTTTTAACAACTAATTTATAATCATCTGTAACATTTACCAAATAAATATTATTTAATGAAATTCCTTCCTCCATTAAATATCTTATCTTTGATGCTACAAATAGCACCTCTTCTTCAACAGTATTAAATTCATAACAATCAATATTATCTTTATGAATAAATTCCTGATATATAACTTCTTTATCCTTCAATTCTTTTTTTATATAATCATCTAGCAAAATATTCTCGACATTTACTTTGTCATACTTTTTTAATAAAAATGACGGATGAATAATTAGTTTATTTTCTTCTAAAAGAGTTTTTATATCATCTAAAAATAAATAGTTACTTAAATATACTTTTGCTTTGTTAATAGAAATATTTAATTTATCCATTAGAAATCTTAAACTCTCTTTTTTAGGATACCCAAATACATTATCTACTAACTCTTTCTTAGTAACTATTTTCTTATTAGATAAGCTGTCTTCATTACTTATTTTGATTAAATAATTGTTTTTATTTTCGCTACTTGTAACTATTAACTCTCTCATAATAAACCTCATAATTATTTTATCATACTTGTTAAAAAATTAATCCATTTTACAATAATTAACTAATGTGCTACAATATTTTTACTCAAAAAGAAGGAATAATATGAATTATTTATATTGGATAGGCCTAATTATCATGGGTTTAAGTATATTGTTATTTATAATAGCCGTTCTTATTGATTACATTACTAGTAAAAATGAGGAAGATCCAAAACCAAGAACACACAAAAAATTCGCAATAGTAATTCCTGCTAGAAATGAATCAAGTGTAATTGAAGATTTATTAGTTAGCATTCAAAAACAAACAAGCCTTGATGACACGTATATCATCGTAGAAAACAAAAGCGATAGAACTAACAAAATTGCAGAAAGATTTGGCGTTAAAACTTATATTAGGGATTCTATAAAAAGTGAAAAAACTAAAGCTTATGCCCTTAATGATTTTTTCAAAAAAATGATAAAAGAAAAGAAAAACTATGATCTATATTTTGTGTTTGATGCAAATATTGTCATTAGTAATAACTATATAAAAGAAATGCTAAATGTTTATGATCAAGGATACGATATTGGATGTAGTTACAAAAACATTAAAAATAGTGAAAACTTAATATCCATTTGTTCAGGATTATTATCAATTTTATTTAGCACCATAGTAAACGAATATAAAAATTTCTTTAAGAAAACTGTAATCATTACAGGAGCAGGCTTCTTTATTAGTAAAGATGTTATTAAAAAACTAAAAGGATATCCATTCAACACTTCAACAGATGAATATGAATTATCACTATATTGCGCACAAAATAATATCAAAACATACTATAATAAAAATGCAGAAATATTTGATGAACAGCCAACAACAATGGTAGATTCAATTAAACAAAGAGCTAAATGGATTAAAGGATTCTTTACTGCTAGAAATAATAATATCAAGAATATTAAAAATGACGGAATTAAAAAAATAGGTATTATTCCATACGCAGGATTCCTATTGAGCTTATTTTATATATTCATATTACATATTTATAAAATAATATATTTAGTATTAGATGAAGACTTAAACTTTAGAATATATGTATTCTATCTAATATTAATACCATTACTATTGTATTTAATCCTATTTATAATAACTTATTTCTTAATAATTAAAGATATAGAAAAAACTAATATAAATAGCAAAAATAATATACTTGCTCTATTTTATAACCCGGTATTCCTATTTACATTTACTTTCAGTGGAATATACTCAATGATTCCAGAAAAGAAAAAAACAAGGAAAAAAAAGACTGAAGAATAATCTTCAGTTTTTTTATTAATAGTTTTCTGCTTTAAGTTCAAAATAGCTTTGTGGATGAGCACAAACAGGACAAATTCCTGGAGCTTTCTTTCCAATTACAATATGACCACAGTTTCTACAAATCCAAATCTTTTCATCATCACGAGAGAAAACTACTTCATCATCAATATTCTTTAATAATTTTCTATATCTTTCTTCGTGATGCTTTTCAATTGCACCAACCATTCTAAATTTTGCAGCTATAGCGGTAAATCCCTCTTCTTCAGCTTCTTTAGCAAACTTCTCATACATATCAGTCCACTCATAGTTTTCACCATCAGCAGCATCTTTTAAGTTTTCAGTTGTAGTAGGAACTTCACCACCATGCAATTCTTTAAACCACATTTTAGCATGTTCTTTTTCATTATTTGCTGTTTCTTCAAATATCGCAGCTATTTGTTCATAACCATCTTTTTTAGCCTTACTAGCATAATAAGTATACTTATTTCTAGCTTGAGATTCTCCTGCAAATGCTGCCATTAAGTTTTGTTCTGTTTTAGAACCTTTTAATTCCATAATTAACCTTCTTTCATCTAAATTTATTATATCAAAAAAATCACATTTAGTATGTGATTTTTATAAAATATTACTAATTGCTCCAATTACCCCTAATTTACCATATTCATATGTTAAACCACCTTGTTGATAAGCAATATATGGTGGTCTAATTGGGCCATCACAAGATAATTCAATGCTAGATCCTTGAGTAAATGCTCCAGCTGCCATAATAACTTGATCTAAATAACCAGGCATAGCATCCGGAATAGGTAATGAATTAGAATCTACAGGACTATACATTTGAATACCTTGTACATATTTAATTAATTTATCTTTATCATCAAAAATAATATTTTGAACTATATCTGCTCTATCTTCATTATATTTAGGTTCAACATTAAATCCTAATTTTTCCATCATTAAACTTGTTAAACAAGCAGTTTTTAAACTAGAACCCACTACTGAAGGAGCCATGAATAGTCCTTGTAATATTGCTTTATTTGCTCCCAAAGAAGGCCCTACTTCCTTACCCTCACCGGGTAACGTTAACCTTTCAGAGCATAATTCTATTAAATCTTTTCTACCAACTATATAAGCCCCATTTGGTGCAATTCCTCCACCAAGGTTTTTTATTAAAGATCCAACAACAATATCAGCTCCAATTTCAATTGGTTCTTTTTTGGTAACAAATTCACAATAACAATTGTCAATCATGATAATTACTTCTTTATTAAAATATCTAATAAACTTAATTACTTTTTCTAATTTTTCAATAGTAATACTCTTTCTTGTAGAATATCCCTTGCTTCTTTGAATTTCTATTACTTTGACTTTATTATTTATTAAAAATTTTTCTATATTCTCATAATCAAAATCATTATCTACTAAATCAATTTGTTCATACTTAACCCCAAAGCTTTTTAATGAACTTGGATTATCTTCAATACCAATAACTTGATCTAATGTATCATATGGTTTTCCACATATACTAAGTAATGTATCACCTGGTCTTAATAAACCAAACAAACAAACTGTTAAGGCATGGGATCCAGAAATAAATTGATTTCTAACTAAGGCATCTTCCGCTTTAAAAACATCACTATAAACTGCCTCAATAACATCTCTACCCAAATCATTGTATCCATAACCTGTTGTAGAATTAAAATGTATTTCACTTAATCCATTTTTTCTAAAAGCGTCTAACACTTTTTGACTATTATAAAAAGTCACATTTTCAATGTCTTGAAATATATTAGTTAATTCTTTTTCACATTCATTAGCTAACTCTATTACTTCACTTTTCATTAGTATCCTCCATCAACCTTTATTGTTTCCCCATTTATATAACTGGCCTTATCGCTAGACAAAAAGAATACAACATTTGCAACCTCTTCTAATTTAGCAAATCTTTTTAACAATATTATTTCTTTTTCCAATTCTAATTCACTTTCATCAATATCTTTTTTAGACATATCTGTATCCATCCAGCCTGGAGCAACAGCATTAACTCTAATATTTGGTGCTAATTCTTTTGCAAATGTTTTAGTTAAAGAAATAACTCCCGCTTTAGATGCAGCATAATCCATTTCTTCCTTATAGCAAGTATCGATTCCATCATTACTAACAATATTAATAATTGACCCTTTATTCATAATTTGACTGAAATATTTACTAATAATAAAAGTTCCTACTAAATTTACATCAATAACTTTTTTAAATTCACTAACGCTTTTTTTACTTAATTCATTATCACATGATATTGCAGCATTATTAACAAGTACATCTATTGAATTAAACTCTTTTTTTACTTCATCAAACATTTTTAATACATCTTCTTCATTAGATATATCACATTTATATGAAGTACACTTAACGCCAAACTTATCTTTAACATCTTTTTCTATTTCTAATGCCCTATCAGAACTATTAACATAATTAAATATCACATTATATCCCTCTTTAGCATACTTATAGACTAATTCTTTTCCTAGCCCCCTAGTACCACCTGTAATTAAAACATTCATCTAATCCGCCTCAATTCACTCAATATTATAATATCATTTTATTATAATTCAAGAAAAAAAGGAAAATTACTTATTCCTCATTTTCCTTTTCTAATTCTCTAAATGCAACTTTACCAACTAATGTCTTTGGTAAACTCTTTCTATATTCAAACTCCTTTGGAATTGCATATATACTTACATTCTTCTTACATAATTCAAGTATCTCTTTTTTAATTTTACCAGTTACATCTATATCATCCTTTAGTACAATATATGCTTTTGCAACTTGTCCCTTATAAGGATGTGGTTTTCCAATAACTGTACAAGCTTGTACATCTGGATGTTGTAAAATAACATTTTCAATGTAAGATGGATAAATATTATATCCAGAAGAAATAATCATTCTCTTTAATCTTTGCTTAAAGATTAAATGACCTTCCTTAGTCATAGCTCCAATATCCCCTGTATGTAACCATGTTCTTCCATCAGGATGGATTCTTAAAGCTTCATTGCTTTCTTTTTCATTATTTAAATAACCCATCATTAATGTTGGACCACTTATGCATATTTCACCATCTTCATCTGGATCAGCTTCATCAATAGTACCAATTTTAACAATTTTGAAATATTCATCTGGGAATGGTATACCAATTTCACCGTCAACATATTCATTTTCTTTAGTTAAACATGCCGCAGCAGTAGACTCAGTTAATCCATATCCAGGTCTAACTTTCGCATTAGAGCCATGTTCTTGTAAATAGTCATCAACTTTCTTTTTTAATTCAGATGGTAATAAATCTCCACCAGAAATAACAGCTTCTACACATTCCAAATCTCTTTTACCTAATTTTTGTTTTAACAAAGCCTCATACAAAGTTGGAACTCCAATCAAGAAATTTGGTTTAGTATTCTTCAGCAATTTATTAAATTCTTTAGCATTAAATTGTGGAATCAATGTTACTTTCATACCACATAGCAATGGTGTATGAACATTAACAGCTAAACCAAAACCGTGGAATATTGGCAATATACATAAAGCAACATTACCCGGAATAGTTTGTGAAATCATTTCTTTAGCTTGCATTGCAACTGCATTAAAAGCTCTATTTGATAACATTATTCCCTTTGGTGTACCAGTAGTTCCACCACTATAAAGAATTACCGCTAGTTCATCTGCCTTTGTAGAGTCATAACATACACCAACATAATTCTTTGCAGAATTTATAAATGTACTCCATTGAACAATATCGTCATCATCTTTAGGAATCCTAACTTTCTTTTTATAATTAGTAACTCTATATAATGAATTTAAAAGTGGTGGCATTGATGATGCCGGAGAAGTTACAATTATTTTATGTAATCTTGTATTCTTCTTTATATTCATTACTTTTTCAATAGTCATATCTATTGCAAACATTATATGAGAATCACTCTGTATAATATAATTCTCTATTTCTTTTTCACTAGACAAAGGATGTATCATTGAAGCTACTGCTCCAATTAAATTAGTTGCATATGTAGCAATTACACCTTCAGGAGTAGATGGTTCACAAATTGTTACTACATCTCCTTTAGAAACCCCATAGTTCTTTAATGCTTTAGCACAATTTTCTATTTGCTTTGCAAAGTTACGGAATGTAACCTTATTACCAAAATATTCATAAGCAAAATACTCTGGATATTTTCTCGCAACATCAAATAAAGCATCTACTATACTACCAGTTGGATACTCTAAATTTGCTCTTTGACCTTCTTCATATTCCCCAATCCATCTTCTATCATCTTTTCCTTTTTTAAAAAGCATTATGGACACCTCACTTAATTAAACTTACATACTTATCTGATACATCATAGACATGATCTGCCTTTTTAATTATATCATTTGCATGAGATATAATTATTATTGTATGATTTTTCTTCATTTTATTCAATAGTTCCCATACCATTTTTTCTTTGCTTATCTCTAAAACATTGATTAAATCATCAAATAATAATATTCTACTTTCAACTAATAACATTCTAGCAATAAAAATTAACTCTTTAGTACTTTGACTAATTGGCGTATTTTCATTAATAATCGTATCATAACCATTTTCTAAATATTTTATCTCATCATCTAGACCAATTGATTTACATACTTCAACAACTTTATCAAAATCACGATTAATCATTAAGAAATTATCTTTTAAAGATACATCAAACAAAGTTGTTTGTCTTCTAACACTGGAAATAATATTAAAATATAGATTATCATCAATATCCTGAATATTTAATCCATCTATTAATATTTCACCTTCATGTTGTCTATTTAGCTTTAATAATAGATCAAAAATACCCTGTTGTGCAGCTTCGTCTTTACCCGTTAATACATTTATACTATTTGGTTTAATATCAAAACTTGCCATATCTAAAGTTGGATTAGATCTAAATCCATACAAAACTTTTTTAAAAGTAACCTCTCCTTTAAAATCGCCTTTATAGTATTCGCTTTTCTTTCTTTTTTCTTTACTATATTCTAATATCTTACCATATCTTTGATAAGAAACATTAACATTTCTTAACTCAATATTGAATGTTAATATTGTAGAAAAATTATCAATTATCTTCTGATAATAATTATATATTAATACTAATGAACCAACTAATAGATGTCCTTTACTAACTAATATTAACGCATAAAGTATAGTTAATAATCTTGCAACTTCAAACACATATAATGATGAATGGTTATTAACATTAAATTTAACATTATACTTTGAATGTCCATCTAAATAATCATTTGCACGTTCTTCATAATTAGGATATATTTTATTAAATACATTGAAACTCTTTACATCTTTAATTCCCAAAAAGAAATTATAAGTTGCTGTCGTTAATGAATCCAATTTAGTTTTTCTTTCTTTATTTAGCTGTTCTACTCTATCTCCAGACTTAATAGATATGTATATCATAATGATTGAAACTAATACTGCACCAGCAAAAATTTTAACATCTATAGATAAGAAATATAAATAAATAATTAAAAACTCAATGACTTGAACAATTCTAATAACTCCAGCAGCATAAAAACTCGTAATAATATCAACATCAGTTATAACCATATTAGTATATCCACCTGGTGTAAACCTTGACAAACTAAACAGTGAGTTGTCATTTGTTTTACTTAAAGCCATACTATTATAAAAAGAAAAAATCTTTTTATATAATTTATAATACGCAACCTGATTAAATCCCTCAAAAAATCTATAAACTGCCGTTACAACAATAGAAATACCAATAATTAGAATGCCTTTTTTAAATTCCCCTTCAGAAATAAAGTTTATTATTTTACTAAACAAAAAAGGAATTAGTAGTAATAATCCTCTAATCATGATTGATGTAAAAAACTTTAATGAAAACTCTATTTTTGCAACTTTTAAAACAGTCTTGAGTTCGCTTTTTAAGTTCATCTAATCACCTTCTATCTTACAAAATTATAACACATAAAATAATTTAAATATATAATAAAAAAACTAGATTAAATCTAGTTTTTATTTTACTGGTTTAAGAATCTCTTTGCCACACATATAAGGCTGTAATACTTTAGGTATTTTAACACTGCCATCTTCTTGATAATTGTTTTCTAAAAGCGCTATTAATCCTCTAGGACTAGCTAGTACAGTATTATTTAATGTATGTAAATAATATGTTCCTTTATCGCCTTTAGTTCTAATACTTAATCTTCTAGCTTGAGCTTCTCCCAAATTAGAACAAGAAGCTACTTCAAAATATTTTTGTTGTCTAGGACTCCAAGCTTCAATATCACATGACTTAACTTTTAAATCTGCTAAATCTCCACTACAACATTCAAGTTGTCTAACAGGTATATCCATATTTCTAAATATTTCAACTGTATATTTCCACATTTTATTGTAGTAATCCATTGATTCTTCTGGTTCACATATAACAATCATTTCTTGTTTTTCGAATTGATGTACACGATATAATCCTCTTTCTTCAAGCCCATGTGATCCGCCTTCTTTTCTAAAGCAAGGAGAATAACTTGTCATAGTAATTGGAAGACTATCTTTTTTAACAATTTGATCTTTAAATCTACCAATCATACTATGTTCGCTAGTACCAATTAAATATAAGTCTTCACCTTCAATTTTATACATCATAGCTTCCATTTCAGGGAATGACATAACGCCAGTAACAACATCACCATGAATCATAAATGGTGGTATTGCATATGTAAATCCTTGATTAATCATATAATCTCTACCATATGCAATCATAGCTTCATGTAGTCTTGCTATGTCACCAAGCAAATAATAGAAACCTTCACCACTAGTTCTACCAGCTGCTTCTTTATCCATTCCATTAAATGCGGCAATTATGTCAGCATGATGTGGAATTTCATAATTAGGTACTACTGCTTCTCCAAATCTTTCTACTTCAACATTCTCACTATCATCTTTACCAATAGGTACAGATTCATCAATGATATTTGGAATAACCATCATTTTTTCTTTAATTTGTTTTTGTAATTCAACTTGTAAAGTTTCTAATTCAGTGATTTCATCACCCATTTCACTAACTTTAGCTTTTATTTCATTTGCTTTATCAACTTCTTTTTGAGCCATTAGTTTTCCAATTTCACCACTCATCTTATTTTTATCAGCTTTTAAAGCATCAGCCTTAGTTTGTGTTTCCCTTACCTTAATATCTAAATCATATATTTCATCTACTAATGGTAATTTATGATCTTGAAACTTCTTCTTAATATTTTCTTTTACTAATTCTCTATTTTCTCTTATTAACTTAATATCAATCATTTTTAACTCTCCATTTCATTTAATTTGTTTATTATTTTTTCATATGCAGGTTTATACCTAGACTCTACTCTAGCATAATCCTCTGCAGTAGGATTCTTTATTCTTGATAAATTCATATTATTGGTTAAATCAGCTAGTTTTACAACTAATGCATCATATGAACCTTTTTCCACTAATTTATCAATATATTTACTATATTCTATCTTTTTACTTCTACTAAGCATTGCTACATCATCAACAATCTTCTTAGGGAATCCCAATTCAATTAAGTCTTCTTCTGTAACATTTTTATCCTCAATAGTATCATGAAGTAAAGCAATTATTTTTTGGTTTTCACTCGAGACATTTCTATAAACAGAAATCAAATGTTCTAAATAAGGATATCCTCCCTTATCGACATCATCAATAAATAATCTACTCACTAACTCAAGTGCTTTAAATATTAAATTGTTATTATTCTTTATTTGCATATAAACATCTTCACTAAAATAATCTTTCATATATCCTCCAATAAAAAAACCGCTTATAAACTAGAACAAAGGAGCTAGTTTAAGCGGTGCCATCCTTATTTTTACTTACTTAAGATAACGGTTTTACCCGGAATACAAATTCTCATCAAAAAGTAGATTCATTAGCATTTCTTTATTAACTTACACCGTCCGTTAACTCTCTATAAAAGTGCCACTAACTACTATTCTTTTCTCACCTGATTAATCATATTATAATTCAAAACCAAATAATAAACAAGATTAAAAAAAGACTATTTTAAATAGTCTTTAGAACCATAACTTGGTAATTGCAACATTATCACTTGATGGTGATGGATTTGGCATATCAAAATGATTTAAAATTGGAAAATTAAATGCTCTACCAAACATAATTGCATCACCTGGCATTAATCCTTTTAACTTAGAAACAACATCTTCTGTAATATTTGGAACTGATGCTCTAACATATTCTATATCTCTACTATGTATTAACTTAAATAAGATGAAGTTTGAACATTGTGATAAACATGTTTCAGACAATTCAGAAGGTCTTTGAGAGATGAATCCCATCAATACGCCATACTTTCTTCCTTCTTTACAAACACGTTCAAAAATGTTGTATCCGATAATCTTAACATCACTATCATTTTGAACATATCTATGTGCTTCTTCCAAAATAATATTAAATGGGATTGATGCTCTAACCTCTAAATTCTTCGCATATTCAAATAATAGTTTTGTATAAATCTTAGTTACTACTTTCGCAAATCTATCATCAACATAGTTAATATTAAAGTTAATAATTTGTGCCAATTGATTAGTCTCTGGCATCAAGAATAAATTAACTAAGAATTGATCTTTAGTAACATAATCAATATCAAAGTAATGTTTAGCATCACTCTTAATTAAATTCTCTAATCTAACTTTTAAGAAGTTTGTAGAGTCATATACATCTTCACTCTTCCAAATACCTTCATCAATTAAAGCAAAGTCTAATGAATCAAGTAAATCGTTCAAAGTATATTTAAATGTTCCATCCGGTAAATTAAGTTTCATATTTTCTACTACGAAAGTTTCAAGATATGCCTCAATTAACTCAATTGCGTTTAATTTACCAGACTGGTCAATTAATAAACACTGTCTAAGTGTTCTAACATAACCAGGTTGTTCTATTTTAGAATCTAGATTTAAATCTGCAGTACTATATTTAGAAAGCAATGATATAATTTGGTCTCTTATTTGAACTGGATTTCTACCACTCATTAATAATTCTAGCAATGCTTTTGCTATAATACTATTTTTATATAAAATTACATTTTCCTCTTCTTGAGCAAAGATATTAACAAATCTTAATGCTTTATCAATAAATATAAGCTGGTTACTAGTTGTAGCATTTAATAATAATGCTATATCATCAGTATCCAATAACCATAGAGGTATTTTTAACATCTCATCTTGTGATTGAGTATTTGTTGTGATAGCCTTAAACCCAGTTAATCCTTGGAATGCTTGGTGGTATTCACCATAGGCATCAAATATAATGAACCTTGCATTCTTAGGAGCAAATTGCTCATAAATATTTTGCATTATTCTAGCAAAACTGCAAGATTTACCTGAACCAGTAGATCCAAATATTGCAAAATGTTGTCCAAAGAAATTATCTAATGACATACCAATCGGAGTATCATAGATTGGACTATTACCCATGATTAAATGACCTTTAGTAGTACCCACAATTGTAGGAATAAATTCTTTACTAATTAAATAAACTCCTGCACCAAAAGATGGTTTAGATGAAACTCCATATCTAATTGTTGTTCCAACATATTGTCCAATTAAAGTAATTTGAGCTCTATCCTTAGTTACTCCACTTACTTCACCGATATAGTTTTTTGTTTTATCTTTAATAAGCACAAAAGAGTTAACTAAATTGTCAACTTTACTAATATCAATATTAAATAATACTTCAAGAATATTATCATTAATTTTATCAATTGATCCTATCACACACATCAACCTCTATTCTAAAAATAATTATATCAAAAAAAAAAAGAAAAAGGAATATATCTTTTTCTTTTATTGCCTAATATTCTTATTAATATCTGTTGGCACATCGCTATACATTTTCTTCTTATATTTATCATCCATTTTTTGCAACTCAGTAGACGTAATACTATTACCATACATTTTATTCAAAATAACCTTTATTCCCAACAAAACAACTATTACGCCAAATGCACATTTGGCAATCATTATTTTATCAATTGAATTAACATCCGCTTCCTTCAATGTTAAAAAACTTTTATCCGCAGTATATAAATCATTAGTTGCATCCATCAAAGTGATTGATTCTAAACCAATTTCTGATCCATATATTTTTTCTTTCTCTTGACTATACTCAAAAGTAAGTCTCACTAAATTTTCATCATTTTTCTTAAACGCATCTGCTGATTGCATACAATAATATCTAATTGAATCATTGATTTTAGAACTTTTCCAGTCTCCCTTTAAAAGAATGTCAGCACTTTTTAAAACAAATTTGGCTTTGCTATATTTAACAGCAAAACTAAAATCTACAAATTTAAAATCTGCCTCAGATGGATTCTTAGTATACTTTACAAGAAGCGATACTTCGTTATCACCAACACTCTCTTGTTCAAGTTTCAAACCCATGGCATTACATACATCAAGCGGGATTATTATTAAAAGCAATAACATAATTAACTTGAATTTACTCATGCTACATAACCTTCTTTACTCTAAGAACATAATATCACATTTTTAAGAATAAAAAAAGAATCGTGTTTATATATACACAATTCTTTACGCCTTGGGATTCATTACATAATAAGTTGAATTAGAAAAATCAATTCTCTTTATTATCTTTTTCAAGCCATTTATATTTACTTTTTCATATAAATCTCTAACATTATCAATTATCTTATCATCAGTGATGATATAATCCTGAATTAAATAATTAACATTTTCAATTTCCTCAAATTCTAAAATGTAATTTGCTATCCTTGATTTAATTTTTCTCTTAAAATCTTTTTCATCTAATTTAATATTTTTTAACTCATTTTTAATTTTTTTAATGACTTCATCAGGATGTAATGAATCAAATGAGAATACCATACTGTAAAATACTGTATCATCCATAATACTACAGCCAAATGAATTAGCTAAATTGCTATTAATTATATCATTCTTAAAATCACTCGTATTTGAAAATAACATACTAGCAAATAATCTTAAATATAATCTTACTTCCCTACTATCATATTCTTTAAAAATATCTCTAGATATTTTAATACCATACTTACAAAGTGGTATAGAAACATTACCTACTGATACCATCTTTTCTTTTGAAACTTTTTCTTGTTCTTTTGGAAATATAATCTCAGAAATATATTTATTTAACTTCTTTCCAGATTGATTTTTCTTAACAATTTGCATTATTTCTTCAGGATTAACATTTCCCGTAACACATAAAAACATATTTTCAGGAACATAAAAATTATCAAAAACATCTTTAACATTTTCAATATTAATAGAGTTTATTTCTTCTTCATTACCCGTTATTAAATTCTTTACTGGAAATGATTTGTATAAGCAGTTAAGAAATTCAAAACCAGCAACAGTATACGCTTTATCCCTACCCATTTTATATTCTTGTACAATTATTCCTTTTTCTTTTTCTATCATTTCTTTATTAAAAAATGGTGTTTGTACAAAATCTAATAAATGGTTTAAACATAAATCAATGTTCTTTGTTGCCCATACCATATAAGAAGTATAATCAAACGTTGTAAAAGCATTTGTATCTGCACCTAAACTTTGAAAATAATCATGAGCTACTCCATCTTTTTCATTAAATTTAATATGTTCTAAAAAGTGCGCCGTACCATTAGGAACTATTTTTTCTTTCCCATTAACCTTAAAGTGAGTATGGATTGAACCATATTTTACATTTAAGGTCATAAACGTAGATTTAACTTTATCACTAGGCCAAATAAAAACCCTCAGCCCATTATCACATAGCCCTTCGTAAATATATTCGTCTACGCCTTTAATCTCTATCTTTTTCATTTTGTTCTCCAACAAGACTATAAATAGTATTAATCTTCAATTTGTTCGCGATATTTATTATATCTTCTCTCGTTACTCTATTTATTAATTCTTTTTTTTCTTCTAGCAAAGGAACATTATCTATATAATTATAAACATAATTATTTAATATTGAAATATTACTATCTAAAGAAGAATCTATAGAATTTATTAAGTTCATTTTTGCTTCTTCAATTTCTTCATCACTAAATATACCTTCTTGCATTTCTTTAACGCATTTCTTAATTAAAGAAATCGATTTTTCTTTATCTTTCTCCTCTAAAGACACCTGAATAATATATAAGTTATCATACCTTAAAAACATACTTCCAATACTATAGCAAAGAGAATTCTTTTCTCTAACTGTTTGATACAATTTACAAGTTAATCCACCGCTACCAAGAAGATAGTTAAAAACAGGAAAAGCAATATTTCTTTCAAAATCAGTTAATGTCTTAATATTATAAATAATATTTAAACTTGTTTGTACAAATTTATCTTTTTCTTCAATGACATTTGTCTTATTACTAAATGGATTATCAACAAATAGATCAAAATAACCATTATTTCTAGATTTTAAAACAAAATACTTTTTAAACAACTCATCTAATACATTATCATCCACATTTCCGATAACAAATATATCACAAGTATCATTTTCTAACATATTAAGATATGAATCATACAAACTTCTTGGTGTAACTTTATCAATAGTATCTAAATCAGCATATAAAAAATATGAAGTCCTAGTGCCTTTACATACGTTTTCTATTGCTCTTTTTAATGATTTTCTAACTGGATTATTTTCAACAGAAACTGCATCTAATTTTATCTTTTCTTTTACCACATTAAACTCAACTTCAGAAAACTCATTATTCTCTACTTTAGGTTCAAAGATTAACTCACACAAAAAAGAAACAACATCTTCCAAATAATTATTTTCACTAATATATTTTGGTGCGATAAAATCTGCGACTATAAAAGAATTCATTATATTCCCAGTTTTACTCGGAGAACCATAAACTCCAAGGTTATATAATTCTTCAGATCTAATAGACATATCCTTATGTGTCGGATACTTTTTACAAATATCTGTTAAATAATCAACTAACATTGATCTTTTAACGCCTTCATCTTTTTCTATCACTGAACGAAATTGAATTTCAATGCGAACACCTTTAAATTTATCCGTTTTTATAACATGCAAATTATATGCATCATGACAATACTTCTTATATTCCATAACTTATCACAATTCCGTATCATTTATTAAATCATATTGCATCTTAAAGTAATCATCAGTCATACCGGCAATATAATCTAAAACAATTCTTTCATTAGTATTTTTATGATATTCTTCACACATATTATTTAAATATGATTTATATATAATTGAATTAGTATTTTTTGTTTCTACATCATGTAAAAATTTAGCATATAAAGTATAGAACATCTTTTCCATTTTTAATAATTCTTCTTGAGTATATGCTCTACTGTAAATATTTTCACGATTAAATTTTTTTAATTCTACTAAGGCATCAAATACATCATCACTTAACTTGATATATTTTTTATCTATACTGTTATTTATTATATCTGTTACCAATGTTGATACAATTTGTGCATTAGTAGTTCCCAATACTTCAACGACCTTTTTAGGTAGCATGTCTTTTTTTATTAATCTAATTCTAATACCATCTTCAAGATCTCTTCCAAGATATCCAATAATATCACTTACTCTAACTACACATCCTTCTAAAGTACCTGGAACTAATTTTTTACAATAATCTTCTTTATAACATCTTTCATATTCTTCTAAGAATTTTTTTACACTCTTTTTAACAGGTTTATAACAAGACTGTTCAAACTCTCCGTTATGGCATAATATTGCATCAAGAACTTGATAACAAAGATTATATCCATGTCCGTATTTTTCTATATACATCAATAATCTAACACTATGAACATTATGATTAAAATAACCTTCTCCAGCCTGCAAACTTATTTGATTTAGTATTCTTTCTCCCTCATGACCAAATGGCACATGACCTAAATCATGACCTAATGCTGCAGCCTCAATCAAGTCTTCATTTAAGTTTAAAGCTCTACCAATAGTTCTGGCAATTTTACTTACAAATTGAACATGAATCATTCTTTTTTGTAAATGACTGTTCTGTTTAAAAGAAAAAACCTGTGTCTTATCAATGTATCTTATGTAAGACAAACTATATAAAACTCTATCAATATCTCTAAAAAAAGGGCTTCTATAATCTTCTTCTTCAGCTTCAATTCTTAAAGCATCAGCATCAGCTGTAGCAAAAGCACTTAATTTATTATTAAATTTATTCATATTATCAATAATCTTGCTCATAATCATACCTCGTGTAATTATAATACCAATAAACCGTTAAAAAGTATATAAAAACAAATAAAAAAGTATCCACATTGGATACTTTTATTTTTGAGACATTCCACCAAAATCAATTGATCCAATATCCGGTAAATTAACATCTACTGGAGTAGAATCAATCTTTAATCTTGGCATTTCAAAATCTGTCATTACTGTATCATCAAATAATAATACTTCGCTATAATCTTTAATTTGAAGATCATCTTCTTGGTTATCATTATCAACAAGAACAGGACTAACAACTTCTTCCGTCTTTGATACAGAATTATGTAACTCATTAATGTCAAATGCTGGAATTGTAACATTTCCAAAATCTGAACCATCATTTACATGTATATTTGACTTATCATATACAATAATTTCTACATTATCTGGTTCTTTAATTTTAGATTCTTTTTTAACAAAATCTAAATACATAGTTTCAGAAGAAACATCTTCTTTTGGTTCAAACGGAAGCAAATTAGACTCTTCACCTGTGATTAATGCTGGTTCAACATTTTCAATTAAACCAATGGTTTCACCATTTAACTTATCACCATAAAATCTATCTTGTTTAACTTCTATTCCACTTAAATCAACTTTTTCTTCTTCAACAACTTCTTCTTTTTTATCTTCAGACTTAACATCATCTTTTATAGTATCACCCATATAATTAAGTCTCTTAGTTGCTTCGATCTTTTCAATACGTCTAGTAATTTCCATTTTTTGATCTTTTTTACCTAAAACAAAGAATATTACAAATAAAATTACTAGTAGAATTAAGGCTACAACGAGAAAAATAACAAAATTTTCATTTTCAAACATGTTATTTAGAAAATCGTTCATTAACAACACCTCTCTATTCTTATAATAAATTTATCATAAAATGATAATATTTACAAGTAAATATACAACGCTTTTCCGCCTATAAATTGACAAGCCCTATAATACGCATTTTGTCAATAATGTCAAGCATTTACACACAGAAAACTAACTAAATTATAGTTAATTATAATTATTTAATCATATTTT
>JAEEGJ010014581.1_pt1 | contig 18602 bp, 17 predicted proteins | sample 8958761 | NCBI WGS metagenome assembly JAEEGJ01 (sample SAMN16246546, study PRJNA631951) | gut metagenome | biome: gut microbiome; feature: rumen; material: RS-attached | host: Bos | place: Iran: Karaj | collected 2018-10
GAATGCAGCTCCCTTGTAACTGATTTTTTCAAGAATAAGAGATAATTTACTATCTTTGCGGCCTGGGACTGAGGTATGGTGTAATGGTAGCACTACAGATTTTGGTTCTGTCTGCCCAGGTTCGAATCCTGGTACCTCAACCATCTAAAAGGGCGACCCTTGAGGGCCGCCCTTATTCGTTTAGAAGATCAGCTGGGCGAAATTGTATAGGCCGTATTTCCATACGACAAAGTTATGTCCTTCACCTGGATAGTTGATCAGGGTGCAGGGAACACCGTGCTCGTCGCAGAAGGCTTTGAGCCTGGAACTGTTGTACATAAGGTTGTCCTCTCCACCGCAAACCATCCAAAGGAGAGAATTCTCCGCCTTTGTCTTTTCCACGTCCGGGATAAGGGCCTCGGGCATATTGGTGTTTGGTGCGGAAGAGAAACCTCCTACAAACGCGAAAACATCCATATTGGCAAGTCCGAAATTGAGGGACTGGCCTCCGCCCATTGAAAGGCCGGCTATTGCGCGGTGCATCTTGTCTGTGTACACGCTGTACTTACCCTCTATGAACGGGATGAGGCTTCCAATAAGGTCCTTGTCAAACTGTGCGAAAGCAGGGAAAGAAGCCATAACGTTGCCTTCCTTGCTGTCATTTGCCTGCGCGCGGCCGTTAGGCATCACTATGATCATATCTTTGGCCTTGCCGTCGGCGATAAGGTTGTCAAGGATGATGTTGGGAACGCCGTCCAGCCATTCACGCTCGTCACCACCAATTCCGTGAAGGAGATAGAGGACAGGATACTTCTTGGAAGCATCATACTTGGGAGGAAGGTAAACTGTCGCCTTGCGTATGGTCCCTATGGACTCGGACTTGTACTCTACGGTCTCAAGCGTGCCGTGAGCGATGCCGGAACGCTCTACGTCAAAGCCGGCGGGAGCCTCCACATAAGGATCGAAAGTCACTTTAATCTCAGGCATCTGGCCGAAGCCCATACCCATTCCAGGCTGCGCCTGCGCAATGAAAAGTCCGCAGGTAAGCGCAAAGATTGTCAAAAAGATCTTTTTCATATCTACAGTTTCTGCTTGATTTCAACGATGTGGAAGGCCTCTATGATATCTCCTTCCTTGATGTCATTGAAGTTCTCGATTCCCATACCGCATTCCATTCCGGCCATAACCTCCTTCACTGAATCCTTGCCCCTCTGCAGGGATGAAAGGACTCCGGTGTATACCACGATGCCGTCCCTGATAAGGCGCACCTGTGATTTCTGGAGCATCTTGCCTTCACGGATGATACATCCGGCAATGGTTCCAACCTTGCTGATCTTGAAGGTCTGCTTGACCTCAGCGGTAGCGATGACTTCCTCTTTCTTCTCAGGCTCAAGCATACCCTCGATACCGTCCTTGACTTCGTTGATACAGTCGTAGATCACGGAGTAGAGGCGGATTTCGATGCCCTCGCGGTCGGCGGCCTTGCGGGCTTCCGGCGTAGGACGCACCTGGAAGCCGACGATCACGGCGTCGGAAGCCTCCGCGAGCAGGACGTCGGACTCGGAGATGCCGCCCACAGCCTTGTGGATGACATTGACCTTGACCTCCTCGGTGGAGAGCTTGATGAGGGAATCGGACAGAGCCTCCACGGAGCCGTCCACATCGCCCTTGACGATGATGTTGAGCTCCTTGAAGTTGCCGATGGCGATGCGCCGGCCGATCTCCTCGAGGGTCATGTGCTTCTGGGTCTTGATGCCCTGGATGCGGAGCAACTGCTCGCGCTTGGCGGCGATGCTCTTGGCCTCGCGCTCGTCGGCCATCACGTTGAACTTCTCACCGGCGGCGGGAGCGCCGTTCAGGCCGAGCACGGACACCGGCGTGGAAGGACCGGCCTCGGTGACCTTCTGGCCACGCTCGTTGAACATGGACTTCACACGGCCGTAGAAGCTGCCGCACAGCATCACGTCGCCCGGACGGAGGGTACCCTCCTGCACGAGCACGGTGGCGAGGTAGCCGCGGCCCTTGTCGAGCGAAGACTCGATCACGGCGCCCACGGCCTTCTTGTTCGGGTTGGCCTTGAGCTCGAGCAGGTCGGTCTCGAGAAGCACCTTCTCCAGGAGCTTGTCGACGTTGATGCCCTGCTTGGCGGAAATCTCCTGGCACTGGTACTTGCCGCCCCAGTCCTCCACGAGGATGTTCATCTCGGAGAGCTGACGGCGGATCGTGTCGGGGTTGGCGCCCGGCTTGTCGATCTTGTTGATGGCGAACACCATCGGGACGTTGGCCGCCTGGGCGTGGTTGATGGCCTCGATGGTCTGCGGCATCACGGCGTCGTCGGCCGCCACGATGATGATCGCGAGGTCGGTGAGCTGTGCGCCGCGGGCACGCATGGCGGTGAACGCCTCGTGGCCAGGGGTATCCAGGAAGGTGATGCGGCGGCCGTCGGGCAGCTTGACGTTGTAGGCGCCGATGTGCTGCGTGATGCCGCCCGCCTCACCGGCGATGACGTTGGACTTGCGGATGTAGTCGAGCAAGGAGGTCTTACCGTGGTCGACGTGGCCCATCACGGTGATGATCGGCGGACGCGGCTGCAGATCCTCGGGCTTGTCGGCCTCCTCGATGCTGCTGATCTCCTCGGAGATCTCGGCGGTGACGAACTCGACCTGGTAGCCGAATTCCTCGGCCACGAGCACGAGGGTCTCCGCGTCGAGACGCTGGTTGATGGACACCATCAGGCCCAGGCTCATACAGGCGCCGATGACCTTGACCACCGGCGTGTTGTTCATCAGGGTGGCGAGGTCGTTGACGGTCACGAACTCGGTAACCTTCAGCACCTTCTGCTCGGCCATGGCCTCCGCCATCTCCTCCTGCGAACGCTGGGCGGCAGCCTCGCGCTTCTCCTTGCGGTACTTGGCGCCGAAGTTGTTCTTCTTGCCTTCGTTCATCTTGGCGTAGGTCTCCTTGACCTGCTTCTGGATCTCCTTCTGGAGCTCCTCCTGCTGGGCCTCGGTGAGCTGCGGCTTGAAGCGGTCACGGTCGCGCTTGCGACCCTTGCCGGCCTGCTGGTTCTGCTGGTTCTGCTGCTGGCGGTTGTTGTCCTTCTTGGGATTCTTCTCGATGTTGGCGCCGGCCTTGGCCACGTCGACCTTCTGCGTGCCCTTGCTGATGCGCTCGCGCTTCTTGGGCTTGCGGTCGAACTGGCTGAGGTCGATCTTGCCGACCACCTTGAGCTCGGGGCTCGCCGAACGCGCAGGTGCAGGCTCAGCCTGCGGGGCCGGCGTCTCCACGACGGGCTCCGGCTCAGGCTGCGCCACGGCCGGCTCCGGCTCCACGGCCGGTTCCTCGACCGGCTCCGGCTCTGCGACCGGCTCGGCCTGCGGGGCTTCCGGAGCCTCCGGCTCCTCCTCCACCGCCGGCGCCGCCGGCTCGGCGGGCGCTTCCGGCTCGGCAGGAGCGGCTTCCGGCTCCTCCTTCACCTCCGGGACCTCCGGGGCGGCGGGAATCTCCGGCTCCGGCATCTCCTTCTTGGCGTTGATGAACGTGTTGCTCTTGATGATCGTCTCCTGCTCGGGCTCTTCCTCCTCCTCGACCTGCTCGCGGCCGGAGCGGTGGCCGCTCTTCTCCAGGATCTCGGTGATCTTGACCTCGACCTTGTCGGCGGCCTGCTTCAGCTCGAGGTCCTTGCCGAACTGCTTGTTGAGCGCGGGAAGGTACTCGTCAGAGACTTTTGCATTGGGGTCGGAATCGACCTCGACGCCCTGTTTCTGGAGGAAACCCACCAGGTCGTCGAGACCGATGTTGAATTGTCTGAGTAGTTTGCTTATTCTGATATCTGCCATTCTGTCTAGTCTTCGAATTCTGCTTTAAGGATGTTAAGGACTTCCTCGACGGTCTCATCCTCGAGGTCGGCACGCTTGGCGATGTCCTCCGGAGAGAGGGCCAGCACGCCTTTGGCGGTGTCGCAGCCGATCGCCTCGAGGCGGTCGATGATCCACTGGTCGATGACATCGGAGAATTCGCTCAGGAGCACGTCCTCCTCATCGCTGCTCTCGCCCTTCGGGAGCTCGCGGTACACTTCGATCTCACGGTCGACCAGCATGCCGGCCAGCTGGATGTTGACGCCGTGGCGGCCGATACCCTTGCTGACCTGGTCCGGCTGCATGAACACCTTCACCTTGTCGTCCGGGCCCTCGCCCATCTCGATATAGGAGACGACGGCGGGATTGAGGGCGCGCTGGATCATCAGCTTGGGGTTCTGGGACCACTGGATGACGTCGATGTTCTCATTGCGCAGCTCGCGGACGATGCCCATGATACGGCCGCCCTTGACGCCGATACAGGCGCCGATCGGGTCGATGCGGTCGTCGTAGGACTCCACGGCCACCTTGGCACGCTCGCCCGGCACGCGGACCACCTTCTTGACGGTGATCAGGCCGTCGGCGATCTCCGGGACCTCCTGCTCGAAGAGGCGCTCCAGGAACTCGTTGGACACGCGGCTGAGCGTGATGTAAGGCGTGGTGTTGTTCTTCATCTCCACGCTCTTGATGACGGCGCGGACGGAGTCGCTCTTCTTGAAGCGCTCGCCGGGAATCTGCTCGCTCTTCGGGATGTGCAGCTCGTTGCCGTCCTCGTCGAGGATCAGGACTTCCTTGGACCAGGTCTGGTAGACCTCGCCGTAGAAGAGTTCGCCCACCTTCTCGGAGTACTTCTTGAAGACGTTGGCCTTCTCGATGTCCATGATGCGGCCCTGAAGGTTCTGGCGGATATTGAGGATACCGCGGCGGCCGAAGGCGGCCAGCGGCAGTTTCTTGGTGTACTGGTCACCGATCTCGTAGTCGTCGGCGTCGCCGCCATCCTCGCGGATGCCCTCGATGGTGATCTCGGCATAAGGGTTCTCCACTTCCTCCACCACGTCGAAGTTCTGGTAGATCTCGCAGGTACCCTTGTCCACGTTGACGATCACGTCGAAGTTGTCAGACGAGCCATAGGTCTTGGCAATCTGGGTCAGGAAGACGTCTTTGAGGACCTGCATCATCACAGGACGGTCGATGTTCTTCTCCTCCTTGAAGTCCTTGAAGGCGTCGATAAGCGTAATTACTTTTTCTTTTTCCATTATTGTCGTTATTCTTTGATTGTTTGCAACATTTCGTCCGCTTCCGCGGCGTCGATCCCCACGGAACCGACGGTGAGGGCGTAATCCTCGATATTGCGGTCGAAGGCGGCCAGTACGGCACGGTGCACGTATTCGCAGTCGGCCAGCTCGACGTCGGCGTCCGCCTTGTCGATCGTGACCTCGAACACGTTGTCGTCGTCGTTGAACATGATGTCAACCAGGGAGCAGCCGCGCTCTGCGACGGCCTTCTCCACCACTTTTTCGAATTCAGTCCTGTCCATAGTAATAAAAAAGAAGACCTCAACCGGGCCTTCCATCTCGTTCACAAGTGCAAAGATAAGTATTTTTTTGTATATTCGCCAAAACTTTATGATTATGAAGCGACTGACCCTCCTTTTCCTTGCCCTCGCCTTCTGCCTGGGCGCCCTCACGTCCTGCGACCTCGACCGGACGGGGACCTACAACTACAGCAACGAATTCGCCCTCAGGATCGAGGACAAAGACGACTACAAAGCCGTCGAAGAATATATGAAGGCCAACTTCGTCGACATCAAGGACAATCCGAGCTTCTACGGCTCCAACCACGACGCGATCGCGACCTTCACCAAGCATTTCGTCGAGGAGCTGAAGCGCGTGGACACCGACTTCATCTACTCCCACCTCAAGGAGACGACCGACGCCGTCCAGCTGATCGGCTTCGCCACCGGCAAAGGCTCCAAGGAGTGGGTCGGCTTCCGCACCTTCACGCTGGCGGACCTGGAAGTCGAAGAGACCCCGCAGGCCCAGTAGCCCCTACAGCAGATTTTCCAGCGAAGCGGGGCCTTCGTTGAAGAGCAGATCCATGATGGAGAGGCCCGGGATGAACCCGTGGCGCTCCGCGAAAACCTGATAATACGGCCGGTCCACTCCCAGATCCCTGAGGATGGTATCCGGCCGTTTCGGATGTATGTCCACGTGCCCGGCCGCATACTCCTCCGTCGGGATGAGTTCGGTCTTCAGGCCGATCTTCTGCAGGAAGAAGCGGATGATGCGCATGTCCAGCTCCCAGAGCGTCCGGGGATGCGCGTCCAGGATGGCGAAGAGCTCGTCCCGGTAGTATTCGAAATAGGCGGACGAGCGGTAGGCCGTCTCGATGCAGCGCTCCGCCTTCTCCACCCACGGGGTGGAATAATCCACTTCAATCTCCCGGATCGGGAGGCAGAACGTCCCGTCCCGGTGCTTCACCGGGAAATTGAGCATCTGCACGCCGTCCGCCGCATAGATGCGGCAGCGGTTGCGGTAGGACTGCTTCTGATAATTCTCACAGGCCTCCACATAAACCGAAGAATACTTTGCGAGGAGCGCAAAGTATTCTACCGGAGGGAACCAGGCGATGGTCAGCGTAGGCACAGCCTATTCGATTTCGCCCTTGGCGCCTATTTCCATGCCGCGGACGATGCCGCGCTTGGAGTTGCGGATGAATTCCAGGATCGTGTCACGCTCCACGGACTGCGGGAAGCCGGCTTCGACCTTGGCGCAGCCGTCGGAGATGTTGTAGCCCTGGTAATAGATGGTGTCGTAGATGTCCTTGATGTTGCGGACCACGTCGGTGTCGAAACCGCGGCGGCGCAGGCCCACGATGTTGATGCCGGAATAGCAGATCGGGTTGCGGCCGCAGATGGAGTAAGGCGGGATGTCCTTGTTGACGGCCGAGCCGCCGCCAACCATCGCGTGCGTGCCGATGTGGGAGAACTGGTGCACGACGGTGCTGCCGCCGATGATCGCCCAGTCGTCCACGTCCGTCTCGCCGGCGATGCCGACATAGCTCACGAGGATGCAGTGGTTGCCCACGCGGCAGTCGTGCGCGATATGCACATAGGACATGACGAGCGTGTCGTTGCCCACGCGGGTGACGCCCTTGCCGCTGGCCTTGGTGCCGCGGTTGATGGTCGCGCACTCGCGGATGGTCACGCGGTCGCCGATCTCGACATAGGTGACTTCGCCGTCGAACTTGAGGTCCTGCGGCACGGCGCCGACCACGGCGCCCGGGAAGACCTGGCAGTCGTTGCCCATCTTGACATAAGAGAAGATGGTGGCGTGCGGCAGGATCTTGCAGTTGTTGCCGATCTCTACGTTGTCGTCAATATAGGCATACGGGCCGACCTCGACGTTCTCGCCGAGCTTGGCGCCGGGATGCACGGTAGCCAGAGGATGTATTTTCGTCATACTTTCTTGATTTTGGCAAAGGCCTCACGACTCGCCAGGCTGTTGATCGTGTGGCCGGGTTTGTAGGCAGTTATTCTCGCCTTCGGGAAGCCTCCCGCCAGGCGCATGTCCCCGATCAGGTCGAGCAGCTTGTGGCGCCCGCACTCATCCGGGAAGTGGAGTTTGATGTTGCTCAGATAGCCGGACTCCGTCACGGAGAGGTGCGGCATCCCGAACAGGACACACATGTTGTCGATCTGTTCCGGCGAGACCGGATGCTCGACGATCACGATCGCGTTGTCCACGTCGCCGCCCTTGACCAGGCCGCGGGCGGCCAGGAACTCGAGCTCGTGCATGAACACGAACGTGCGGCAGGGAGCGATCTGGCCGACATAGTCGGCATTCTCCGACCAGTGGGCCTTCTGGATGCCCAGCACGCGGGAGCCGAAGTCGACCGTGGCCTCGAAGGACATCTCCTCGGCCGGCTCGACGCGCACCCAGGATCCCGTCCGCTCGTCGCGCACCTCGAAAGGCTCCGCGAAATTGAGCCAGACGCGCTCCGCGTCCTGCTCCTGCAGGCCGTCCGGAGCGATGGCACGGACATAGCGCTCGGCGCTGCCGTCCAGGATGGGGACTTCTTCGTTGTCTATCTCGATGCGGGCATTGTCCACGCCCAGGCCCGTGAGGGCCGACATCAAATGTTCTATCGTAACCACGTTGACCTCACCGGAGGAAATCGTGGTGCTGCGGTCGGTACGCGTGACTGCGGACGCGACGGCAGGAATCTCTATACCGACGTCCGTACGGACGAAGCGGATGCCGAAATTGGCCGGGGCAGGTTGTATCGTCAGGTGGGCATATTTGCCCGTGTGAAGGCCGCGTCCTTCAAAGCTGTACTCGCGGGTCAGTGTCTGCTGATTCATTCGGGCGGCAAAGATACGAATAATTCTTCACATTTATTCTTCTTCGCCAGCGCGCTTGAACTTGGCAAATGCCTTAAGATAAGTCTTATGGGCTATGGCAGGGATTCCCCAGAGAGTTTCGCCGGGCTTGCGGACGTTGCCGATCACGCCGCTCTTGGCGGCGAGCGTAGTCTTGTCGGCGATCTTGATATGGCCGACAATGCCCACCTGTCCGGCGATGATGCAGCTCTCGCCGATCTGCGTGGAGCCGGCGACGCCGGTCTGCGCGGCCATCACCGTGTTCTTGCCCACGACGACGTTGTGCGCGATCTGGCAGAGGTTGTCGATCCGGACGCCGTCCGCGATGATGGTGGACTCCATCGGGGCGCGGTCGACCGTGGTGTTGGAGCCGATCTCCACGTCGTTGCCGATGACCACGTTGCCGACGTGCTCGATCTTGCGCCACGTGCCGTCGGGCTGCGGGGCGTTGCCGAAACCGTCGTCGCCGATGATGCAGCCGGCGTGCAGGATCACGCGGTCGCCGATCACCATCCCCGGGAAGATATGGACGCCCGGATAGATGATGCAGTAGGAACCGATCTTGGTCCCGGCACCGATCGTGACGTTGTCGTGGATGATGGTCCCCTCGCCGATCCGGCAGTCCTTGCCGATCGTCACGAAGTCGCCCACGTTGACCTTCTTGCCCAGCCTGGCGCTCCAGGCGATGCGGGAGCGCAGCGAACGGCGGCGGCGGTATTTCTTGCGCTGCTCGGACATATACTTGAGCAGGTCCGCCAGGGCGCTGTAAGCGTTTTCCACGCGGACGAGCGTGGGCGTCACCGCCTCCTTGGGCGTAAAATCAGAATTAACCAGCAGGACCGAAGCCCTGCTGGTATAGACATATTGTTCGTATTTCGGATTGGCGTAGAAGGAGAGCTGGCCGGGGCGGCCGTGCTCTATCTTTGCGAATGCATTTACTTTGACCTCGGGATTGCCATCAACGGTTCCGTGGAGGATTTCGGCCAATTGTTTTGCTGTTAATTCCATCAGTTAGGGTAAAACTAGATCAGAAGCGCCAGCCCATGGTCAGGGAGACGTTCCAGAGGTCATACTTGTCGTACATGCGCGGAGAGTCGCAGCCTTCAATATAATCGTAATACGGCGCGAAAGTCGAGGCGGGGTGACGGGTCATCCGGACGGCGGCGTCCATGAAGAAGGAGCCGGGCGAGGAATAGCCGAAGCCTGCGGACCAGGAATACGTCTTGTCGTTGTAGTAGTGCGGCGTCACGAGATTCTTGATGTGCGGGGCGTAGACGTCATCGTAGTCGGCGGCATAGCCGTCAGCCGTGACGTCGGAGCCGTCGGAAGTCGTCCAAAAGCGCTCCGGAGAAGTGGTGCAGTTGAAACCGCCGCGGAGGAACCATTCGGGAGTGACACGCCACTCAGCGCCGATACGGACGGAGTGGGACACGCCCGCAAAATGCTTGTTGGTGCTGTTTTCCTTGGCGAAACGCGCGTTGTCGTCAAGACGGCCGCCGTGCAGCTCGCGGAAGCGCATCACGCTGTAGTCCGTGAGTTCATAGTCGATGCTGATGAAGCCGGACTTGTCGAACGTGGCGGCGGCACCGAAGGACGCCACATACGGCGAACGGAGCTCGTAGGCATACTCGCCGCGCGGCGAAGTGGCCTGGTCGTTGTACCGGGAGTCGGTGAAGGTCGTCTGGGTGAAATACTGCCAGGTCTCCGTGACGGTGTAGAGCGTCGGGGTCTGGAAGGAAGCGCCGAGGCGGAGCCCCTTGTCCGGACGGAGGATGATGCCGACCTTGCCATAGACGCCGCCGATGTCGGACGTATATTGATAATTGTATGTGCCGCGGGAGAAGCAGGTCTCACCGCCGTCGGCGTAGGTCAGCACGAAGCGCGAAGGGTCGACCGCCGCCTCGGAGAAGGACTCGGAATAGCGGTAGCGCGCCATCGGCATGCCGATGTTGAAGCCCAGATAGAACTTGTCGGAGAAATTGAAGCCGACGTTCATGATCAGGTCGTTCTTGCTGCCGCGCTTGCTGCGGACGGAAGACTGCGCCAGGGGCCCGAGGAGCTGGATCCGGTCGCCGAACTCCGAGGGAACGAGGGTCTCGGTGACGCCGTAATACTCGCCGTCATTGCCGAGCGTCCCGAACATGCCGCCCTGATAGCCGGTCAGGATATCCCAGGGGAGGTCGGTCTCCATGAAAGAGGAGCTGGCCGCGAGGTCCGCCTCCGGGATGCCGGTGGCGGAAGCGGCGAACTCGCCCATGATCGAGGTCATGTCGTTGGTCGCGAAACCCTCCGTGTAGAAATTGTAATTGTTGGTCTGGTTGTTCAAGATGGCGAAAGTCATGGACTTGAGGCCGCTGCGCCGGCCCATGTCGACGTTGAAGGACAGACCGATATTCGGGAGGTTCACCCGGGATTCGTTGAAGCGGGGCGCGTACAGGCCGTCCATCGCCTGCTCACCGACGATCGAATAGGAGGAAGTGACCGAGGAAATGGTCAGGCCCGGCGTGATGGTGAACTGGCTGTAGGGGGCCACCGCCGAACCGGCGGGGTTGATCCCGACCATGCCGAGGTCGCCGCCCAGGGCGGTCACGGCATTGCCCAGGGCCATGCTGCGCGCCGTGCCGTAGTAGTCGTTGCGGCTGAAATTGATCGCGTCAAACATATTTTGTGCACCGGCGAAAGTCGCCGCAGCAAGGAGCAATCCTGCTGAAAGAATGATCTTTTTCATGGTGTACGTCTTGAATCGTTGTTAACGGTTTTCCATAATCTGTCTGCCAATCTATCGGCGTCCGCCGCCGCCACCGCTGCTGCGGCTTCCACCACCGCCGCTGTGCGACGAGCTGCCGGAATACGAGCCGCCGCCACCGCTGCTGCGGCTGCTGCTGCCGCCATAGCTGCGGGAGCTGCTGGAAGAGGAGCTGCTGCTCGAACCGGAAGAATAGCTGCGCGTGGAGGAGGAGCTGCCGGAGCTGCGCGTGGAGCTGCTGGAGCTGCCGTAGGAGCTGGAGCTGCTGGAGCTGCCGTAGGAGCCGGAGGAGCTGGAGCTGCGGGAGTTGGAGCCGATCGTACGGACCGGGTTATAGCCTGCGGTGCGGCGCTGCTCGCTGCTCATGCTGGAGGAGGAGCTGCTGCGCGTGCTCTGCGAGCGGGAGACCGAAGTCGCGGAGCGGGAGTTGCTGCCGCTGCGGCTGCCGGAAGTGGGCGTGCCATAGCGGTAGTTGCTGCCGCTGCCGGGACGGCGCTCGCGGCTGCCGCCGACGGTGGTCGTGCTGCGCGGCGTATAGACGCGGCTGGTCAGGCTGCCGCCGCCCCAGTTGCCGCCACCCCAGTAGCCGGGATAGTAGCTGTAGCCGTAGGGGCCATAGGGGCCGTAGTAGCCATATCTGTAGCCGTAGCCGAAGGCGTAGTCGTAGCGGTACCACGGATCATAATACATCCCGGGATACCAGTAGCCGGAATACCACGGGTCGTACCAGGAATACGGATAGCCGAAGGCATAGCTGCCGTACCAGGGGTCATAGCGCCAGCTGCGGAAGTGGCTGCCCCAGTAGTAGGAGCCGAAGCCGAGCCCGTAATAATAAGGATAACCGTGGGTGAAATAGTGTCCGTAGTGGCCGTAGAAAGGATAATACCAAGGATCTTCGACGATCACGACGAGCGTGTCCCTGCTGCGTTCCCTGGCAATGTTTTCGGCTGCCAAATACTCGAAGTCCTCTTCCGTGAGGAGCTCGACAGCTTCGACCTCTTCCGGGTCAGCATAAATGCTGTCGAGGAACCGCTGCTGAGAATACTGAGCAGGGGTGCCACAGGATGCCAACATCAAGAGGATGGGCAAGAAAAGTGTCGCGCTCTGTTTCATATTTAAGTCTCCTATCAATAAAATTGTTTTATCTTTGCAGTTACAATTATGATGCCGCAAGGCTTCGTTTGAATAATAGATGCAATTTTCGCAAAAAAACGCAGTTTTTCAACAACAATATGGCAAAAGAGGTTACCAAACGGTCTGACAATTATTCCCAGTGGTACAACGATCTCGCCCTGAAAGCAGATCTCGCAGAGCAGTCCGCCGTGCGCGGATGCATGGTCATCAAACCCTACGGCTACGCCATCTGGGAGAAGATGCAGGGCACGCTTGACAAGATGTTCAAGAAGACGGGCGTGCAGAACGCATATTTCCCGCTCTTCATCCCCAAATCCTTCTTCAGTCGCGAAGCGGAGCACGTGGCGGGATTCGCCAAGGAGTGCGCCGTGGTCACGCATCACCGCCTGATGAACGATCCGGACGGCGGCGGTGTCGTCGTGGATCCGGACGCGAAGCTCGAAGAGGAGCTCATCGTCCGTCCGACCTCCGAGACCATCATCTGGAGCACCTACAAGAACTGGATCACGTCCTGGCGCGACCTCCCCATCCTCTGCAACCAGTGGTGCAACGTCGTCCGCTGGGAGATGCGCACCCGCCTGTTCCTCCGCACCGCGGAGTTCCTCTGGCAGGAAGGCCACACGGCCCACGCCACCGCGCAGGAGGCCGAAGCCAAGGCCTATGAGATGGTGCACGTCTACGCCGACTTCGCCCGCAACGTCATGGCCCTCCCGGTCATCGTCGGCCACAAGAGCCCCAACGAGCGCTTCGCCGGCGCCCTCGACACCCTCACCATCGAAGCGATGATGCAGGACGGCAAGGCCCTGCAGGCCGGTACATCCCACTTCCTCGGCCAGAATTTCGCCAAGTCCTTCGACGTGCAGTTCACCAACAAGGAGGGCAAGCAGGAATACGTCTGGGCCACGTCCTGGGGCGTCAGCACCCGCCTGATGGGCGCGCTGATCATGGCCCACGGCGACGACAACGGCCTCGTCCTGCCGCCGAAGCTCGCCCCCATCCAGGTCGTGATGGTGCCGATCTACAAGACCGACGAGGAGCGCGCCGCGGTCCTCGACAAGATGGCCGCCGTCAAGGCCGGCCTCGAGGCCCTCGGCCACAGCGTCAAGGTCGACGACCGCGACACGGTCCGCCCGGGCTTCAAGTTCGCCGAGTGGGAGCTCAAGGGCGTGCCCGTGCGCCTGGCGATGGGCGCCCGCGACCTCGCCGCAGGCACCGTGGAGGTGGCCCGCCGCGACACGCTGACCAAGGAAACGATGGCCCTGGAGGGCATCGAGCAGCATATTTCCAAGCTCCTGGACGAAATCCAGCAAAACATCTACGACAAGGCCCTCGCCTTCCGCGACAGCAACGTCGAGAAGTGCGACGACTGGGAGGAATTCAAGACCAAGATCCAGACCGGCAAGTTCCTGCTCTGCCACTGGGACGGCACCGTCGAGACCGAGCAGGCCATCAAGGACGCCACCAAGGCCACGATCCGCTGCATCCCCATCGACAGCTATGTCTGCGAGGAGGAGGGCAAGGACATCTTCTCCGGCAAGCCTTCCCACCGCCGTGTCGTATTCGCTATCTCGTATTAATCCGGATTTAACCCAAATTCTACGCGATATGAGAAAAGCTTTAACACTCACCGCAGCCCTCGTGGCCGCCTGTTTCGGCGCCCTGGCCCAGGACGATGTCCAGAAGGCCGCCGCCGAAGCCGCCGCCGCTTTCTCCGAAGCCCCCAAGGCGGAGGAGCCCGTAGCGGAGCCCAACTATTGGACGACTTTCGCCGTCTTTGACCTCGGTTTCAACCAGACTTCCCTGTGGAGCTGGGCGTCCGGTGGCTACAACAGCGCCACCCTGCGCGCCGGCATCGACGCCAACGCCAACTACGCACGCGACCTCGCGACCTGGGACAACCGCCTGCAGCTGATGTACGGCTTCCTGTGGTCCGCCGACAAAGAGAACCTCATCCAGAAGAGCGCCGACCTGATGCAGTTCGAGAGCCGCTTCGGCTACAAGACCTCGGAGGAGAGCAAGTGGAAATACACCGCCGACCTCACCTTCAAGTCCCAGTTCACCGACAGCTACGACTCCTACACGCAGGACGACAAGGGCGCCTGGAGCGGCAAGCTCAAATCCGGCTTCTTCGCTCCCGGCTACCTTACCTTCGGTATCGGTATGGCCTGGGACCCCGCGCCCTGGTTCGACCTCAACATCTCCCCGGTCACGGGCGGCTACACCTTCTGCAACATCCCCGAACTGCGCAAGGGCTACGGCATGAAGCTGCGCGACGCCGCGCTCGACCCGACCGTCGGTGCCCACTACTACCCCGCCCTCTTCCAGCTCGGTGCCCAGGTCAAGATGAACCTCAAGGCCTCGCTCAACGACGTCTTCACCTACGAGACGCAACTCATCCTCTTCACGGACTACCTCAACCATCCGTTCGTGTGGAACCGCGTCAACTGGGACAACAAATTCGGCCTGCAGGTCGGCAAGTACATCAAGCTCGCCCTCGACACCTGGCTGATCTACGACCCGATCGTGCTGATCGCCGACAAGTCGGGCAACGACGTCCGTCAGCGCGTGCAGTTCAAGGAGTTCTTCTCCATCAACTTCACCTACACCCTCGGCAAGAAGAAGTAGAGACATGACACGGATCCTGCTCGCCGTCAGCGGGGGCATCGATTCGATGTACCTGGCCAACCGGGCCCCGGAATTATTTCCCGGAGCCCGGTTTGCCGTCGCGCACTGCAATTTCGCGCTCCGGGGCGCGGAGTCCGACGCCGACGAGGCGTTCGTCCGCGCCTGGTGCGCGGAACACGACCTGGAGTGCTTCGTGAAGCGGTTCGACACGCGCGGATATGCCGCGCAACACGGCGTCAGCATCGAGATGGCGGCGCGCGACCTGCGCTACGCCTGGTTCGCGGAGCTGCGCCGAACGGGCGGCTTCGACGCCGTGGCCGTGGCCCACAACGCCGACGACAACGCCGAGACGCTGCTGCTCAACCTGCTGCGCGGCACGGGCACCCGCGGCCTGCGCGGCATGGGCGACCGCGACGGCATCGTCCGGCCCCTGCTGGACATCCCGCGCGAGGACATCCGCGCCTGGATGACGGCGCGCGGACTCGCCTGGCGCGACGACAGCACCAACGCCGACAGCACGCCCAAGCGCAACCGCATCCGCAACGAGGTCTTCCCCGTCTTCGCCCGCATCAACCCTTCTTTCGTCCGCACGCTGGGCGACGACATGCGGCGGTTCGCCCGCGTGGACGACATCGCGGACAGCTATTTCCGCGCCGTGCGCGAGGGGCTGACCACGCCTTCCGGCGACATCCGCCTCCCGGCCGTGCTTGCGCTCGAGCACTGGGAATACGTCCTCTGGCGGCTGCTGGAGAAGGCCGGCCTCAGCGGGCCGACTTTCGAGAAACTCGTCGCCCTGCTGCGCCGCTACAAAGACGCGCCGCGCGGCACCGTCACCATCGGCGGCAAGACCTTCGAGGGCACGGGGACGGTCCTCCGGATCGAAAAAGAGCTGCTGATTATTCCGTGATATAGACGTCGTCGCCGGGCTCCGCGAAATAGAACTGCTCCCGCGCATAGCGTTCGAGGGAGTCGCGGTCGCCCGTCATCACCCGGATCCGGCGGTCGAGCTCTTCGTTCTCCCGCTGGTACTGCTCGATCTGGCGCTCCTGGCGGCGCAGCGACAGGCCGGCCTGCACCCAGTTGATGAGATTGTCCTTCTTCAGGAACATGAAGAGCAGGAACACCACCGTGGCAATGATGGCATAACGCAGGAACGAGCGCTGCTCCTTCCTGTTGCCGTCCTTGTCGCGGTCCCAGAGATCTTTGGTGTACTTGGCCATAATTATTTATGCAAAAATAGTTATTTTTGTGGAAGAATCTAAAACCAGAAAGCAGTAATGAAACCTACTCTTCTCGTCCTGGCCGCCGGCATGGGCAGCCGCTACGGCGGCCTCAAGCAGATGGACGGCCTGGGTCCCAACGGCGAGACCATCATCGACTATTCCATCTACGACGCCGTGCAGGCCGGTTTCGGCCGGGTCGTCTACATCGTCCGTGAATATTTCCTCGAGCAGTTCAAGGAAGCTGTCGCCCAGAAATACAGCCACGTCAAGTGCACCGACGGCTCCCCGCTCGAATTCGTCTTCGTGACGCAGGAGCTCGACAAGATCCCGGCCCGCTTCACGCTCAACCCCGAGCGCCAGAAGCCCTGGGGCACCGCCCACGCCATGCTGATGGCCGCCGAGGTGATCCACGAGCCGTTCGTCGTGATCAACGGCGACGATTACTACGGCCGCGAATCCTTCCGCATCGCCGCCGACTGGTGCCGCGCGCACCAGCAGACCGAGGGCGTCTACGCCATCATCGGCTTCGAGCTGGACCACACGCTGAGCGAGTCGGGCGGCGTGTCCCGCGGCATCTGCCACTACGACGCGCAGCAGCACCTGACCGACGTGGTCGAGCACCTCGACATCCGCCAGGGCGCCGACGGCGTCGTGCGCGGCGAGAATTCCGCCACGGGCGAGCAGGTCGTGCTCCGCGGCAAGGACCTCTGCTCGATGAACATGTGGGGCTTCACCCCCGACTATTTCGCCAAGAGCGCCGCCATCTTCGAGACCTTCCTGGAGCAGTACAGCCAGGAGCTCAAGAAGGAGTTCTATATCCCCTACGCCATCGACTGCATGATCCAGGACGGCAGCGCCCAGTGCGACGTCCTCTCCACGCCTTCCCGCTGGTTCGGCGTGACCTACAAGGAGGACCGTCCGGCCGTGGTCGAGAAATTCGCACAGCTCGCCCGCGAAGGCGTCTACCCTTCACCCCTTTACCGATAGGCACATGGCAAAAGGCATCAAACCCAGGAACTACAGCTTCCTGAACAAGTTCACCTACTACAAGCCGGACGTCGGCGGGATGTTCACCCTGCTCGGCATGCTGCTGCTCAGCGTCCTGGCCTGCACGCTGCTGATCCCCGTCTTTGTCCTCATGTTCGGCATGGAGGACGGTCTTCTGTACGGCGAGTTCGTCACCTACCCGCTGATGTTCGTCATCCCGATGATCTATTCGAGCGTCCGGAGCCGCAACAACAGTTTCACATTCGAAGGCCTGAAGCTGGACAGCAACCATTTCAGCCCGCTGGGCGGCGCGCTCTGCGTCCTGATGGTGATGGTCGCGACCATCGCCGCCGCCTTCTGCGGCGACGCGATCGGGACGCTCCTGCCCCAGATGCCCGAAGAGGTTGCGGACAGGATGAAGATGCTCCTGACCGGCGACAAGGTCTGGATCAGCTTCCTGATGGCCTGCGTCTTCGCGCCGTTCTTCGAAGAGTGGCTCTGCCGCGGCATGGTGCTGCGCGGGCTGCTGAACTACGAGCACAAGAATAAGGAAGGAGAGGTTGTGAGAGGCATCAAACCCGTGTGGGCCATAGTGATTTCCGCCGCATTCTTCGCCCTCATCCATTTCAACTCGTGGCAGGGCATAGCGGCTTTCCTGATGGGGCTGCTCTTCGGCTATGTGTATTATAGGACGGGGTCGATATGGCTGACGATGCTCATGCATTGCGCGAACAACACCTTCGCGCTGATAATGAGCAATATCGACTCTCTCAAGGACATCGAGAACATCAATGAGGCTATGCCTGACCCGGTCTACTGGGCCGTCATCGCCTTCTGCGTCGTATTCCTCGTCTATTTCGTGCACAGGTTCCTGGCCATCAAGCCCCTGGACAGGCAGGGCAGCTGCGCCGAGCTTCTCTCCGAATAAACTCCTCGGCTACGGCCAGGGTGTCTAGCTTGCCGACGTCCACGATTCCGAGGGACGCCGGCTTTATTCCGTATATGGGATAACGGTCGCAGACACGCAGGTAGAAATCCATTATCGGGAAACGTTCCCCCATGCCTTCGGCATCCATCGCCCCGAACACGTCATTCGAGATCTGATGTATGCCGGATAACGCCAGCATCGTACATTTCGAAGGGTCCAGGCCGGGATAAGGAGACCTGACTTCGCCGGTGGCGAGGTTGGTCCATCCGACAAGGCGCATGCCGCAGTCGAAGAGCAGGTATCGCTGGGTCTTCCGCTCGCTTACCAGGAGTGAAGCCAGCGCTCCGGGACGCCACGCGTCAAGGAACCACTTGATATCCAGGTCTGAAAGGATGTCCACGTTGTGGACCAGGAAACGTCCGTCCTCCGGCTCGCCGTCCAGAAGAAGGTCCCGGGCGTGCAGGATGCCGCCGCCGGTCTCCAGCAGCATGCCCGATTCGTCGGACACCGCCACTTTCAGGCCGAAGCATCCCTCCTGCTCCAGATACGAGACTATCTTGCCGGCGAAATGATGGACGTTTACTACGAAATCATCGAAACCCGCAGCCGCGAGACGCATCAGGACATGCCTGAGCAGAGGCTCGCCGCATACCGGGACGAGAGCCTTCGGTATCGTGTCGGTTATGGGCTTGAGGCGGGTACCAAGGCCCGCCGCGAATATCATTGCTTTCATAGGGTGCGC
>JAEEGJ010014582.1_pt1 | contig 18601 bp, 19 predicted proteins | sample 8958761 | NCBI WGS metagenome assembly JAEEGJ01 (sample SAMN16246546, study PRJNA631951) | gut metagenome | biome: gut microbiome; feature: rumen; material: RS-attached | host: Bos | place: Iran: Karaj | collected 2018-10
CGCATAGCGGATCATCTGCTCCTTTCCCGCGCACCGGATATCCACCGCACAACCCGTCAGATGATTGGAGTTTGCAGCCCCACCAGCGAGCCTATTCACCTCCGGCGACCTATACCCCGAATTAATAACAATCGGCTTCTCAGTCTCTGGCGCAGCCCCCAGCTCTGGCGCAGCCCCCGGGTCTGGCGCCAAAGTACAGTCGCCTGCGACTTTACTTTGGGGCCTGACCCCAGCACACACTTTACTTTGGGGCCTGACCCCAGCGAGCACTCTCAGCTCTTCGAGCCAACCGCAAACGCGGATCAGATTCTCAATCACGACGCGCGAAGGGATATTCCCATCTGCCGTCACATGCTTTGTCTTACACATCTCCCCGAGCGTAAAATGCTCAGAGAGTTTCATATTCTTATTAATTTCAACCTTTTCCATATTACAATCTTTATAAAATCTTTTCCTTTTTTGAGAATTTTTGTTTATATCCCTCAGTTTTGCAATAGCACCCAGTGACATTGTCGTAGGTAAGATAGCCACGTGAACACCATGTGCGCAAAGTAGATTCACCGCCACCTGAGAGTTCCTGCTGCTGACGCATTTGATAGTACTGCTCCTTCGTGAAATCATCGGGTAGCAGCCCCAAGAGGTTCTTGGGTCCCGACTGGCGCTGCATCTCCACCTCATCGCGCAGTTCCTTTTCCAACTGCTTTCCGAAGTAGAGCATCTTGCACCACAGATTATACTGCTCCGACCAACGCACGAAGTCAGCTATCTCTTTACTCCACTTATAGCCATGTGCCACGTAAAGCACCATACCTTTGAGCCAGGCAATAACATTGGCGCGGTAGCTGAGCACACGATAGGCCTCACTTTCGTAGAGACGCGCCACGTCGTTGTTCTCCTTCCTGATGTCGAGGGCCAGCCTCTTGGCCTGAGAGCATTCTATCAACCCGCTGGCAGCCTCCAGGCGGTCGATATAGGGCTTCAGTTCCTCTGCAAATGTATGGTCGTAAATGCCTAATACAGGAGCCGATTCGTCATCGCTATCGTCATCCTTGTCATCTCGGATGATGGTCGAGATATCCAGTCGACCCAGAGTTCCATCATTGACCATCTTATACAGGAAACGGCGCGCATTGGGAGGGGTTGTTGATGCATTGAAGTTCCATCTTAACGGGGCAATGCCGCTCACCGAATCAGCCCCTACACGCTCCTGACCTGCAAGGCTGTTGTCAAAGGCCTTTCTGATAAGCAACCCCACCTCGTCGACCGATTCTTTCGACGTAACCTTTTTCAAGGCTTCAATCTCGTCTACAATCGTAAAGATGAATCGCTCGCCATTGTGATGAGCATCCACAATACGCTGGTTAAAGACAGCATCGGTCAGGTTGTCGATGAGCATCTGAATACAGATGTCAGTCGGGCGAGGATCCTTTTTCTGCCTCCCTACCGGGTTCTTCTGCTTCCAATCTGCCTCGCGCTGGCGATTGGGTATGTCTCGCAGTCTGATGTCCTCCATGATATACTCAATGGGCTTTTTGATTGAACCCTTACCGATCGATTGCCTTCCGATCAGGATATTCATAAAGGTAGCCTCATGCTCCACATTGTCCCAATAGCGGAACTTCACGCCATGCAGATGGGCACCCAGCGCAGGGAACACCGCAGTTGCGACAGCGGGCTTGTAGAGCCAAGGGACGTTCTTTGTGAGCAATTTGATGAGAGGCGGCAACCTTTTCGGCATGGGCGGTGGCGCAGTCATCGTACCTCCGCAAGCTTCTACTGCCGTCGCTGTCTTTAGTGCTTCAAGCACACGTTTTATGCGGTAAGGCATGCCCTTTCGTGATTCCTTGAGTGCGTTTTCAATGGTCTGTCGCCACTCTGCCTCGTTGGCTCTTCGCACCTCAGGGGAGTCACCCTCCTTGTTCCAGTAGTTAGGGACTACCTGCATCAGCCTCTCCAATTGATAGTCGCAGATAGACCGTAGCGTCGCTGCCAGTTCGAAGGTAAGAGCGTTGCGATCGCCCTCTACAGGAGTCTTCCCGTTATTATACAGCTCCCAATACTTCGAGATGATGTCCGTGAACAACACCCCATTGTATCTTGCCTCTGGGTCATAACTTGGAGTATCTATCTGTGATACGCCTTCATTTGAACTGTAGCAACTGCAACACTGTAGCGGCGAGTTGTCAAACAACTCATCATCCAGATACAGCAGCTCATGCTCGTCGGCTGTAGTTGTGAAAAACACGCGGGTAACATCTTTTGCTTTGTCATCATATTTCACGGCCAACAGATCACTTGCCCAGCGGAGGTTCGCCTCCTGCGACAACTCAGGCTTGCGGCGAAATACCAGATGATAGCCCTTAGTAGCCGAACGTTCCAGCATCAGCAGCCCCAGCTCTTCTCTCTTACTCAGCACGAGAGCGGGCACTCCTGCCATCTTCTCCTCCAGCCAGGCTTTCTGCTCGTCATCTGTCATGTTCTCGGGAGCCTTGAAATCGATGTCCATACCCACCGTATTCGAGGCCGTCTTCGAGCCTTTCAGGGTACCATCCTCATTGGGCAGACACGAGTAGTTCATCTGAATCAACTGATTTTTCCTGCTGGGCTCTTTTTCATGCACGATCTTTAGTGTATCCTTCTGCTGCTGGCTGTCGCGCCTGCCCAGATATTCCTCTCTCGAAGAAATGGGGCACATATATTTCACCCCATCCTTCATATAAACTTCAAACACACTCATCGGCTAAATCCTTTCTCTGTCAGATGTTTGATCACTTGTGTCATACCTTTCCTCAGGATCTTGGGCAGATCGGCACGCATCTCAGCAGGTACTACGAACGTCACGCGGTCGTTGCCATCGTCGCCGAACGAGAGGCTCACGTAGTCGCCCTTCAGTTCGGGCTTCTTTCTGTTGCGAATCTTTCGCAGGAAGTCGAACGAGCCGTTGCTGAGCAACTGCCCCCTACCCCAGCCGCTAAACGGCTGCACCAGTCCCACACGTGGATTGTCAGGCATCACCTGAACATAATCCATTCCTTCATCACTTTTGCTGACAGCCACCTGGGCGCTCAGCGTTGTTGTCTTAATACTTTTCTTTGTCATAAATTGAGTTGAATTTTATGAGAAGAAGGTCGGATTCTTTGGCCATTTACTCGAGAACATCCTCCTCACTTCAACTCAAGATTTGTTAAATTATTTGTAAACTCTCATTCCACATTCCACATTCCTCACCTTTCACTTCTTCACCACGTCCGTAGCAACGATATCCATGAACACCTGTCCGTTGTACTCCCTCGTCTGGAACCTCATGGTGGCGAACACCAGTTCATTCTTCTCGAAGGTCAGCGTTGCCAGATTGCCCAGCACCGTCACCACGTAACAGTTCTCATACTTGCCTCCCAGCTCCTGGAGCACCAGGATTCGCTTGTTCAGCACACCGTTCTCACTTTTCTCACTCTTCACGGAGATCATCTCCCCGCTACTAACTACTCTTAATAACATTGTTTGCATAATTTTTGAAATTTTAAATTGTTAATAAATAATGACCTCTTTGGTCACGATGTCTCTTACTGTCCCTTGACCGCTGCCGGCCATTCTCATTTGGTCACTCATCTTCCAGAGCGAGCAGACATGAGTAGGTTTGATTTTAGCCTCATGCTCAGTGCAATAACGCTTCGTCAGCAACCTTGTGAACACTTTGTGAGCACAACTCATACAGCACTTCCTGACGGGGATGTGATACGCATTCACCACATACTCCCCTGCAGATTTTTTCTTCTTTCTCATTAGTCCTTACCACCATTTAAAGAATCCATATACTGCTCCACCTCATAATCATCGAGGTCGAATTTGTTTAAATAATTTCCCATAAATATAATAATTTAGATATTAATAATAATGTGAATAAATCTCTCAGAAAAACATCCCGACGCTCACGCGGGGGGATGGGGTGCAGCATCGCTATGCCGCCATGTTTCAGAAAAAAATGAATCTAACAATATGAAAAAATATGATAACAGAATTTCAATCAGAAACTAATCACTATATATGTACCAACATTTCAAAGATCGCGCAAGTCGAATGCAATCAAAGCTCGCTTTAGATTGCTGAGACGCCGCCGATTATGGAGCGCAGCTCAAAGATCGCGCAAGTCGAATGCAAAGCGAAAGCTTGCTTTCTGGCTTTGCTGAGACGCCGCCGATTATGGAGCGCAGCTCAAAGATCGCGCAAAGATCACTTTTTATCTTTCGACGATGCAAAGGTACGAGCATTTCCGATTGATTGTATCAGTTTCAAAGCGTCAGGCTACTAATTGCTACTAATGGCTACTAATTGCTACTAAATGCTACTAATTGCTACCGAAAGGACATAAAAAAAGCACCAGAATGTTGATTCTGATGCTTCATGCTTCAGGGTTTACCACCCGAGAATCATGCTATCTCTTATAATACTTCAGGAAGTTCTTCATGCTGTAACCGTCACTCTGAGGCATTCCTATTCTGACAAGTTCGTCATAAAGCGGAGTAAGAATCATGGGCAAAAGGATTTTCCGCTCATCTCTCAGCTGAAAGAGATAATTGCAGATCTCCTGCATCCCATGATGTGCTACCAGGCGTTTCACCTCTTCGTGGATCTGCATTTCCTGCACGCTGTCCATCGAGGGATGTATGAAGCGGAACGGCACTTCATCGCTTTTCGGATGGATAGAATCGGGGCATTCCCCCGATTTCCTGATCATTGCGTCGCGAACAGCCAGGAGCGTCAGCAGCCGATTGTAAATAGCCTGAGGCAAGGCCGAACAATACAGCTTGTTGGCAAACCGCAACGGGTTAACCTTATATAAATGAAAGAGGTGTGCGGGAGCAGCGTCGAGCAGTCCTTCCACGCGGTCAAGCGTATAATGGTCGGCCTCAAACATGCCAAGCAAGTCGCCTTCGGCAGCCTTATGGAAGAAAGACGGAAGCCATTCCTCCATCCACCACTTCATGTGTTCCTCCGAGCCTCTGTACTATCGTATTCAGCAGATAGCCGCTTTGCGCTCTCACCTCTTTGATAGCCGAATGCTTCATCATAGCGTACACCTCCATATATTCTTGATAGCGGTATGACGAAAGGTCAAGCGGTGCAGCTCTCAGCAGGTTGTCGATACGATGTTTCAGCAGATTGTTCCATTTCAGAGCCACCGTCAACTCGTCATGCAGCAGTTGCAGACAAAGATCCGGGCATTGCCCTGAAATACTCTTCAACACTTCAGGCAGGCTCACAGCCCAATGCTCGTCTACCTCCGAAGCAGTTCGCTCAACGAAGGGCACCATTGCAGACTGTTCGCTCACGGCTATCAGCACCTTCGCTTCAGGAATCACCTCATTGATCCGGACAGCCACATAGCGATGGTTATTCCTCTCCAGGCATGACATCATAGCAGGTGCCTGATACATCCAGACATAGCCCAGCAGCTTTTCCGTCTGGCTATACACACCCACCGTCTGATCATCATTCATATTGTTGACAGGCATGAGATAAACGATGTTATCTCCAATTGCTTTTCTGATATCACTCTCTTTTATGGGTTCCCCCTGACGATACAGGGGATTGATTACGTCGGCCAGTTCCCCATTCTGACTGCCGACGATAACTATCTCTTCCGAGACGTTGTCAGTATTTGTCATTTGATAACGTTATAGTTCTAGAATTTAGATTTATAATTCTCGGTTCTATCTTTAGACATATTGATAAAGAGACGGAGCACAATAATGATAAACAGTCCCTAGCATGGTAAAACGACCAAGTTAAACCATCTCGTTGAATCCAGAATACCACCAAGGCTCACGTCTCAAAACGCGAGCTGGCAGCCATTCGTTGGACTCGTTGAGTTTAGTGGTTTTAATTTGGTCGTTTTTTGCTAAGGACTCACGAAATGCCTGTATGGCTCTTTTATCCAATATGTATATCTTGGGTGCAAAGATAATCTAAATCTTCGACAATCCCAAATTATTCGTGATAATATTTTTATGGACTCATCATTCGTATTTTAAAATTCAACTTAAAGTGACACTCTTTCATGTACGTAAGATAAATAATCTCCAAAACATTTGGAAGTTCCAGACAATCTTCTTATCTTTGCAACCGAAATCACATTATTAACATTAAATCCACATTACTATGGACGAATTACAAAACATTCAATCCAAGATTTACGTCATTCGTGGTCAGCGCGTGATGCTCGATCGTGACTTAGCATCTATGTACGGTGTAGAAACCAAAGTATTAAATCAAGCTGTTAAACGCAATATAGAGCGTTTCCCTGAGGATTTCATGTTTCAGCTCACAAAAGGCGAGTACGAAATATTGACAAGCAGCATCTTGAGATCACAAATTGTGACCGCAAATATTGAGGACGACAAAGGAGATTCCAATTTGAGGTCACAAATTGTGACCGCAAAAGAATTTACAATGTCACGCACATTACCTTATGCTTTTACTGAACATGGGGTAGCCATGTTGAGTAGTGTCCTGCGTTCACCGTTAGCTATCCAAGTGAATATTGGCATTATTCGTGCTTTTGTTGAATTCCGCAGGCTTACGAAATCTCTACCCACACCTACCACCTACGAAGATATCGCTCAATTGCGCAAGGACTTTGAAGAGCTTAAGCTCGACATCGAAGACATACTGCATGACCAGAACGACATCAACGAGAGTACGCGCGCACAGCTCGATGCCATCAGCACCGCTCTGGCCGAACTCCAGGCTAAGAGCCCAGACAACAAGCCGCGCCGCCCGATAGGCTTCATCAAGCCCAAGGACGACGAAGATTAACTTCCAAGAGTGTCACCAATTCAAAGATCTCAATGCGGTCGGGGATTCACTCCCCTTCCGCTATATCACAGTGTGTCAGACAGTTTGTGAACGTTATTTCTTTTAATCGTTAGTATTTAAGAATTTATTCAAATATGCCTTTAACTTATCTATCACCGTTTGTTTCTTCTCACCGCTTTCAGGCAAGAACGGGTTCGACGGCGGGAGAATCTTGGCAATACCTGTTCCCGTTTCAGTCACATAGCCATCCTTGAAAGCACGCTGCATGAAGCTCTCCGTTTCCTGAGGCTTCAGGCGCTCTTCGGCTATGATCATATCAAGTTGCCTCCTCTTTTCCTCCTCGATAAAAGCTTCCCAATCATCGCCCACATTCTTACCCTTTTCGGGCGTCATGCTTTCGATGAATTTCTCTATCAGGTCACGCTTGTCTCGCATATCCGGGCTGGCCTCAACCTGCTTGCGTATGCTTACAACGATGGTCTTATCCTGACAATTGGTATCATGATACTGCTGAACCAGTTGCAGGATATAGCTGATGTTCACCTGAACCTGCTTGATCAGTTCCATCTCGAAGACGATATCATCAGCTATTGACTCATTATCACCGCCCGTTGGAGGTCTGAACTCATCATGCAGCGTATTGTACCATCCTCGATAGTCCTGATATTGCGAATCAGTAACTAATAGCTTATCGCCTTCAAAATCATCAAAGGCATTCAGAACATTCCTCAATCGCAAGAACTCGCCAAACAGCCGGATGAAATTTTTCTTCGATTCTTCATCCAGAATATTGGCTATCTGTTCTACAGGATACTGCTCCAAGAGTCTTCTGACCAATTCTGTATAAGGCTCATGGAAATTCCCTTTCTCGTCCTCATAACCTTTGCTGTAATATTCTTCAAACGACTTCATGAACACCAGCCCCGATGCCTTATCATCGCCAAAGATGGCCAAGCTGTCATTTGTGGCTTTCTCCAGATTACGGAAGCAGACGATATTACCACAGTTCTTGACAGCATTCAAGATGCGGTTCGTGCGGCTGTAAGCCTGCAACAGTCCGTGCATCTTCAGATTCTTATCCACCCAAAGAGTATTCAGTGTTTTGGCATCAAATCCCGTCAGGAACATTCCAACAACGATCAGGATGTCTATCTGCTTATTCTTCATGCGAAGCGACACATCCTTGTAGTAGTTCTGGAAGTTGTCGCCGTCAGTAGAATAGCTAGTGTTAGGAGTCCACATCTGGTTATAATCTATGATGGCTGCTTCGAGTGCATCACGACTCTGTATATCCAATTTACCTGTTTCCTCAGGATTCTCATCCTCACCCAGTCCCCACTCGTCCTCTTCTGGCTCATTGGCCTGATAGGTATAGATTGTAGCAACCTTCAGATCGGGTGCTCCAGGTTCGGCCAGTTGTTTCTTGAACTCATTATAATATTGTATAGCAGTAGGCACGCAGTCAACAGCCAAGATGCTGTTAAATCCCCTTGTCTTTATCTTAGCCTTCTGCTCTTCGGCCTTTCTTCCTTTCTTGATGACTTCCTCGATATTCATCAGTCGGCTCATACCGTAAGCATCAGCCCCCTGCTTAGTCTTTTCCGCAAAGTGCTCAATGATGTAACGGGTCACGATGCTGATGCGCTGAGGATGATGAAGCGCTTCCTCTTTGTCGATGCCCCAAACCTGTTTGCGCTCTACGTCGTTCTTCATCTTCATCGTGCTCTCATAGTCCACATGGAAGCGTAGCACGTTCTTATCTCTGATAGCATTGATGATCGTGTAAGTGTGCAAGGGGCGCGTTGGCTTTCCTTGATCGTCGGGTTCGCCTCCAAACAGCTGGGCTGTAGTAGAGTATTTGCTACCCTTATGAGCGTTGACAGCAAAGATAGGAGTTCCTGTAAATCCGAACATCAGGTACTTCTTGAACCGCTTCGCAATAATCTGTCGCATATCGCCAAACTGACTTCTGTGACATTCGTCGAATATCAGAACGATATTCTCTTTCTGTAAAACCTCACGCAGTTTCTCGTCGTTGTCGTAGAACTTGGGTTTCATCAGGTTCGACAGCTTCTGGATCGTCGTGATGATGATGTGACAATCGTCACGTTTCAGCTGACCTAACAAGACCTTTGCCGACGAATTGGAGTTGGCGCAATCTTTCTCAAAGTTGTCATACTCCTTCATCGTCTGATAGTCCAAGTCCTTTCTATCCACCACGAACAGCACTTTGTTCACCTGCTCCATTTTCGAAGCCAGCTGAGCCGTCTTGAACGATGTCAGCGTTTTGCCCGATCCAGTCGTATGCCAGATATAACCTCCAGCCTTGATGGTTCCCTGCCACTTATTATAGATGGCCGTCTGTATGCGCTGAAGTATCTTTTCAGTTGCTGCTATCTGATAAGGACGCATCACCAATAGCTGTTTGTCCACATTGAACACGCAATACTTGGTCAGTATATTCAATATGGTGTGCTTGGCAAAGAAAGTCGTAGTGAAGTCCCTTAGGTCAGTCAACAGCGTATTCTCCTGATCTGTCCAATAGGAAGTAAACTCAAACGTGTTACCATCCGTCTTATGCTTTCGTGGGCCTCCATCAGCCTCTTTCTCTTTGGCATAGCGAGTAGTGTTTGAATAGTATTTAGTTTCAGTACCATTCGATATGACGAAAATCTGCACGTAGTCGAACATCGCTCTGCCCGCCCAGAACGAATCCCTCAGATAGCGGTTTATCTGGTTGAAGGCTTCCTTGATGGCTACGCCTCTGCGCTTCAGTTCGATATGCACTAACGGCAGACCGTTTACGAGTATCGTCACATCATAACGATTCTTATGCGACCCATCTTCCACTTCATACTGATTGATCACCTGCAGACGATTATTAAAGACATTCTGCTTATCTATCAGCTTGATGTTCTTTGTCAGACCGTTGTCGAGCGTCAGGTTCAGCACATAGCCTTTGCCCTGAATCATCTCCGTCTTGTCGAGGATGGTCATCTGCTCGTTAGATATCATCGGCAACAGTCGCGCCCACTCGCTTTCTGATAGCACCACATCATTCAGAAGCTCCAGTTGGTGTCGCAGATTCCGCAACAGTCCAGCCTCATCTTTGATCTGAGCATACTCATAGCCTTGCCCTTGAAGCTGCTTAATGAGTGTTTTCTCCAGAGCAGCCTCACTCTGATACCCCTCAGCAGGCTTTGGCTCCACCTCGTAGTGCGCCATCACCGTCTGGTGCTCCTGTTCTACTATGATTTTATAGTCGTCCATATATCATTGTTCTAATCAACCTACCATTCATCTTCGCCTCCAGAAGATTTCATAAACATATCATACTCATTAACTATCTTATTTAGCCAATCATCTATAACTTTAGAGAAAGCTTTCCCGTTTTTTCCCCTATAAGATCCATCAGATTTGAATAACACGAGATTATTCAGATTATTCTTTTTACCTTCATAACCGAAATAAAGATATTGCGGAACTCTTATAGTATGAATAATTGGCAAAAACCTTACACGACCATCTTTGAACTCAAAATTCAAGCCGTAGTCAATATTAACGATAGTTTTTATTAAACCAGGCAGTTTGATGGTATCACCCGCATGAATATATATAGTTTCATCTTCGATGTTTTTAGTATATATATTAGGGTTGTATTGAGTACGATTTATCCATTTAGAGGTAAGCAAATACAGTTTATGTGCAGATACCTGATCATAACTGAGAACCAGATAATCCTTATCATCAGAAGTTCTAAATCCATTATATGTAGCATGGAACTGGCCCATCATACATATAGGAAATACCAACCAATAAAAAAGGAATATAATTCTCTTCATATCATTCAGATGTTTGTTGTTTACTTTTTTATGAAATACAATATTTCGTCAATCATTACTTTAAAATCTTCCTTAACGTTATGGCAATTATATTTGGCCTTTGATGTCTTGTCAATTTCTAATACATTATTCCATATTTGGCATTCTCCCATCGGGTAAGCAGGATCAACGCAATATAACTTGATTTTATCATTATCATCTTGATATCCAATAGCCACAACTGCATGTCCTTTCTTTCCTACCATGTAGCTGAAGCCTATTTCTACAGGATGATTATCATCAAGACAGTTGACAATTACATCTACGAGATTTGTATCCTCATAACCATAATATATTGAGTCAACTTTTCTTTTGAAGGCATTCTGGAGATCTTCATGCAGTTTCTTTATCTCATATCCGTTAACCACCATTCCTTGTTTTTCAAGAAACGATCTGACTAACCTTCCGTCAGAAGTGTTACGTTTTAGTTCTTTAGGTGGGTTTTTGATAGTTTTTCGATTTACTATTTTTTCAACCACCAAACACATCATCATACTATAAACTGCGCAAGCACCATCAAGTTCTCCCTGCTGGAGATGAACTTTTTGCATGTGATGGGTCCTTAGTTCACCATCGTTTGCCAAATAGACTTTGTCTATGATTTTTATCTGTTTCATATCATTCAAACGTTAGGAGTTTGTTACGATAATACTCATATTGCTTTTCGCGCTGTGAGAGTTGAGCCTCCAAGTTCTGGATGCTCGCCTCGAATGTATCGAGGATATCCACAATCTGCTGTTGATCTTGGAGTGAAGGTACAGGCAATAATAATTTTCCAATGTCACCTAAATTAATTTTAAGAGGTACAGCTGTTAAAAGAGTTCTTTTTCTAACTTCCCTCCTCCCTGTTTGGCTTTCAAGCAAATATTTAACAAAATTACTTATTACAAATTCAAGATTAGGCCTTAATAAAGATAGTGACACATAATATGCAATTGGCTCGTCAAAATTTATAACAGCACATGAGCCGACATCTCCGATTCTAGTCATCAAAACATCATTTCTCTGAGGTTTGACTCTATAGTTTAATTCATAATCTTGAGTAGAAACAAATTTTGTTGATGCTCGTAAGTTTTTTATATTCTCTACACTGACAAACCTTATACCTGATTCTGTATAGCGTGGTGTTTGATGTGTTCCATCAAAAATGTCACAAATGTCTCCCAACTTTTTCATTTCCACTCCTTCTTTTCCTTCGAGGTCAAGGAGTTGATCACGATAATACTCATACTGCTTGCGGCGCTGGGCGATTTGCTCTTTTAGGTTTTCGATGGAAGCGGTGAACGTATCGAGTATACCCACTATTCGGGTCTGCTCTTCAATAGAAGGGATAGGTATCAGATAATTATCTGTATCAGCAACACACAGCTGTGGGAGTTTTACAGAATTAGCTTTTGCTTTTTTTCGAAAGAAATCTGTTTTTGTAGTCAAATAATAGTATATATACTTTCCTTCTTGTTTCTTTTCAAAAGAATATGACCACATTTCATTTTTATGAGTAAAGGGTTTCTCATAAAACTCAAAATCTATATATCCTCTTGATTTTACTATTATACTTGGTAGTTTATGAGCACAATTTTCAGGAAGTTTAGATTCATCAATATCAGCTATTGTTGAACCTGCTGCAAAAACTCTAACGTTACCATCAACGGATGCTAATTCGCTCATTTGCCCAGCTGTAATAGGAATACCCTTATTTCTTCCCGTTATTTCTCCTAATTTCTTCCACTCCACCATACTTTACTCTCCTAATTCCTTGATGATAGCATCAATCTTCTGATTCAGCGTTTCACCTTCAGCAACAAGATCACTGAGTTTGGCGTTGACCTCAACGATATTAATCACCTCGCGAGTGTCTTCCTGTTCTACATAAGCCGAAACACTGAGGTTGGCCTCATTTTCGAGAATATCATCATTCTTCACCAACTTTGCCAAATACTGCTCATCTTGGCGATTCTGGAATAGCTCCATAATCTTGTCCTGATGCTCAGGCAGAAGCACATTCTTGTTACCATCTTTCTGGAACAGCTTACTGGCATCAATGAAGAGCACTGAGGCATCGGTCTTCGCACTCTTCTTCAGCACGATGATACAGGTAGCGATTCCAACACCAAAGAAGAGGTTTGAGGGCAACTGAATCACAGTATCTACGAAGTTATTCTTCACAAGATACTGACGTATCTTCTTCTCATCGCCTCCTCGATAGAGCACACCCGGGAACTCTACGATAGCGGCTGTACCCTTCTCAGAAAGGTGCCAAAGCATGTGCATCGTAAATGCCAAGTCGGCAGCATTCTTTGGAGCCAAAACGCCTGCTGGCGCATATCGCTCGTCGTTAATCAGAATGGGATTATCTTTGCCCTCCCATTTCAGCGAATAAGGTGGATTCGAAACGATAGCATCAAAGGGTGCATCCTGCATGTGCTGAGGTTTCAGCAGCGTGTCCTCCAACTGAATATCGAAGTTATCATAGTTCACATTATGAAGGAACATATTGATGCGGCACAAGTTGTAAGTCGTTGGATTCACCTCCTGACCAAAATACTGCAAGTTGGGATTCTCACGGCCTACAGTCTTTGCGAACTTCAACAACAGTGAACCTGAGCCACAAGCAGGATCGTAGACCTTATTAATGTTGGGATTGTTCCAAGAGGCCAAGCGAGCTAACAGCTCTGACACTTGTTGTGGTGTAAAAAACTCACCGCCGCTTTTTCCTGCTTGTGAGGCATACATCTGCATCAGGAACTCGTATGTATCACCAAAGGTGTCGTTGCTGGTGTCATTATATCTTGATCCCAGCTCCATCTGAGAAACAGTATTAAGCACCTTCGCCAACAACTGATTGCGTTTGATGACGGTTGTTCCCAGTGCAGCACTATCTACAGAGAAGTCGCTGAACAGCCCTCGAAGGTCTTCTTCTGATGGAGTCCCCACCGCAGATGCCTCAATGCTTCGGAATATGTTGGTCAGCGTCTCATTCAGATTCTCGTCCTTTTCTGCCTTCTTGACTACATTCTGGAAAAGTTGTGAGGGGAGGATAAAATATCCCTTTTCCTCAACCATCTTCTGACGGATGTTCTCTGCCATATTATCATCAATCGTTGCATAGTCGAAATCAGGCTGCCCCGCTTCTTTCATTAACTGATGAATATAGTCACAGATATTCTCTGAGATAAAGCGATAGAATATCGAACCTAAGACATAAGCCTTAAACTCCCATCCGTCAACGCTTCCTCGCAGGTCGTTGGCTATCTTCCATATCGTCTTGTGCAGTTCTGCACGTTCCTGTTGGTTACCCATATCTTTTATAATGTTTTTAACTTATCTATGATGGCGGTGAATTCTTCATCGCTCATGTGCATCAAGTCCATTCCTAAGTGGAGGCCGAGGGGCTGGAGTTTGTCTTTAATCTTGACGGTGACTGTCGGACCCAGACGGCGGGTTTTCATGATGGTCAGTTCGTCGAGCTGAACCAGGTCGCCGAGCGTCTTGCAGCCGAGATCGGACAGCCCGATCTGAGTACCTGTCGAAAAACCGAGTTCCGAAAGGGGCGTGCTGAAGGGTGTGGGACTCAGGTCGCGAGTGCGCTCCAGCTCGATTATTTTTGTCCGTAACCGTTCTACTTCCTCTCGCAGTTTGGCGTTCTCATCGCGCAGTTTTGCATTCTCATCGCTCAGCGTCTTGTTCTCGTTTCGGTAAGCTGGGAAGTCGATTTGCTCCAGAAGAATTGGTTCTATCTTATGCCAGCATAGTCTGATGCTGTCGCCTGAACAGCCCATTTCTGCACCGATTTCTGGTAAAGGCTTCCCTTTCAGTATGCCTGAAGCTACTTTGAGCTCTTTTTCGGTCAGCTTTTCCTCAGCAAAAGCCAAGAATTTATCGGCAACATGTTGGAAGAATCGCTTCTGACATGTTGGTCTATTCTGCTCTATGGCGAGTCTTTTAGCCTCTAAATATTGCTCTACGTAGTCTTTCATGGGATCGGATCAATTAAGGTTAGCATACAAAAATCCACCCGATGCAAACGCAACGGGCATATTATCGCAAGTAAGATTATCTTTGGAAAACCGGAATCTAAATCTTGCAGATTTACCCCCCCTCAATAATATGTAACACACTGATTAAGAGGACGTTACACATCTTCTTGACTTCAGTTTTGGACAGCATTTGGCAATTTTTCATGCTTGTTTTGGGTTTGTAATCTTCTGCAAAGGTAAGGTATTTTATTGACTTCCCCAAATTTTTCGCCATTTTTATTTAATGGACTTATCTTTCGTTTTTAGAATGCTAACTTGAGGTGACAAATTGTAACCTCAAAATCTATTGACAATAGGACTTGCCACCAGGCAAGTCCTATTCACTATATTGAGATGTCTATTGGGCGCTGAAGTTCCAAGTCTTTGCGCCCTCGAACTGTCCGCTATTTTGCTACGTTGAGTTCCTTTAAGATATTTATGGCATTTTGCTCACCTTGATCTGCGGCTTTCTGAAGCCATTTAATTCCCTCTTTTTCATCTTGGGCGACACCTTTGCCTAAATAGTACATCTGACCTAACATGCACTGAGCATCTGCATTTTCCTGTTCTGCCGATTTTTTAAACCAAGAGAAAGCTTGCTTGTAGTCTTGGGCGACACCTTCGCCTAAATAGTACATCTGACCTAACATGCACTGAGCTACTGCATCTTCCTGTTCTGCCGATTTTTTATACCAAGAGAAAGATTGCTTGTAGTCTTGGGCGACACCTTTGCCTAAATAGTACATCTGACCTAATATGCACTGAGCATCTGCATCTTCCTGTTCTGCCGATTTTTTATACCAAGAGAAAGCTTGTTTGAAGTCTTGGGCGACACCTTTGCCTAAATAGTACATCTGACCTAACATGCACTGAGCTTCTGCATCTTCCTGTTCTGCCAGTTTTTTATACCAAGAGAAAGCTTGTTTGAAGTCTTGGGCGACACCTTTGCCTAAATAGTACATCTGACCTAATATGTACTGAGCTTCTGGAAGCCCCTCCTCTGCGAATTTTTTAAACAAATAGAAAGCCTTCTTGTAGTCTTGAACGGCATCATAGCCATTATAGTACATCTTAGCTAGCAAGAACTGAACTGCTGATTCATCTTCATGGTCAGCCGCTTTGTTATACCAATAGGAAGATTGCTTGTCGTCTTTGGCGACACCTTTGCCATTAAAGTACATCCCACCTAACTGTAACTGAGCATAACCATATCCCTGTTCTGCCGATTTTTTATACCAAGAGAAAGCTTGTTTGTAGTCTTGGGCGACACCTTTGCCCTCATCGTACATCACCCCTAACTTGCACTGAGCATAAGCATATCCCTGTTCTGCCGATTTTTTAAACCAAGAGAAAGCTTGTTTGTAGTCTTGGGCGACACCTTGGCCATTAAAGTATATCTCACCAAGCTCGAACTGAGCTTCTGCATCTCCCTGTTCAGCCGATTTTTTTAACGAAGATACCGACGCGTCATCAAACTTAGTCTCATTGTTACTAACACTATTTCCTTGAGCATTACACAAAATAGGAAAGAGCAATGAGATCAAAACTACACAATAATTCTTCATATTCTTATTCTTTTACAAAATTAGTTATAATCATTGATATTGGGCGCTGAAGTTCCAGTCTCCTTTGCGCCCTTCCATCTGGAGGCCTACCATTATCTTTCTTTCGTCTTCATTCAAGCTCATAGGGCAATGGCATCTTTAATGACGTTATGGTAGAATGGTGTAATGCGGCTTGGCTCCCATTCCTTCTTAGTGTACATAATAGGATTAATCTCGGCACCGATGTCCCATCCCAATTTAGTCAGGGGATAGGTTACGGTGTCATAATCATCAGGCTGCAGTTGTGCCTTGTCGAGGACAATCAGGATATCCCAGTCAGAATCCTGACGGGCATCGCCACGAGCCTGCGATCCGTAAAGCAGAGCTATAGCCCGCTTAGGAAGAACCTCGGCCAGCGTTTCTTTTATGCTGTCAAATACCTGCTTATCCATATACTTTCATCATGACATCTAAATTGATTGCAAATATAGGGAGATTTTTCGAAAGTTCCAAATTTTAGGCCAAGAATTTGTCATTCGCCCAGACTCAAACTGTGGAAAAGAAACCCTTCTGCAAGTTCATGCGACACGCAAATGGGGAGATACTCGCAGTTTGTCGCAATTCCCCAACCCCGTCGCAACAAGTCAGCAAAGAAATGATTGTATTATTTGGAATCAACCGAAAATCACCTTACCTTTGCATTCGTATTATATTAGTTATTGTTTCAATCAAATAAAAACAGAAAACGTGAGCAAATTACTTCGCTTACGTTATCCAGGTATCGGCAAACACCCAACTCACTTCAACGAGTAAAAGCTCACGCCCTCGGGCGCGAACCACCTACTTACTCTTGTGAGTTTTTGAAATTTTGCCGATTTCGGACAACAAGATTCAGCTGATGCTTCAACGTATATGTTTATTTTTCCTTTGCTATGTTATCATACGCAGTTTTGTTATTAGGGTTCTACATTATTTATCAAATGGGACTATCTCATATAGATGTTCGATGAAATAATCTACGGCTTCGCGAAGATCAGGAAGATCGTTCTTTACCACGTCCCAAACCAATTCATGATTAATGTCAAAATAACCGTGAGCAATATGGTCGCGCATGCCCTTAACAGCCTTCCAGGGTATTTCTGGGCGAGTGGGAAGTAATAGCTGGTTCGTGCGCTCATCGATGCGCTTGAATCCTTCACCGATTGCCTCTATCAACATACAGTCTGCCGCCAATGTCTTCACACCATCTGGCGAAGTCAGCATCTGACTGACATCCGAATAAGATTCGTTCCACAACTCAAGATTGTGGATTGATTCGCGGATCTGCCTAAGCATATCTTCCACGACTCTAAGCTGCTGTAAAGACATCGATGCCATCGCGCTCTATTTGTTGACGGAAGAAGGGTCGCAGGTTCTGATGGTCGCGGATCAGGTCGACGCTACACCCCAGGAGCTGCTCCAGATATTGGGCTGCCGCAATGTACTTGAACATCTTGGGAGGCATTGTGACGAAGAGATCCACATCGCTGCCCTCATGTTGCTCTCCCCTGGCCACAGAACCGAAAAGGCGCATGCTCGTAATGCCGAACTGCTCGAAAAGCTCGGAACGGTGCTCACGGATGAGGTCGATGTATTCCTGCGAGGTCTTCATGTTACTACCATTTAATTTCAATTCGATTGCAAATATAGGGAGAATTTTCGAAAGTTCCAAATTTTAGGCCAAGTTTTTAGCGCTACAGTGCTACAGTTGCTACAGTAGAAATTATAGTCACCTCAAATCAAAAAATCAATCTATCTATATATTTATATATATATATAAATATAGATAGGACTAACTCCTAAAATGTGAATGGCATAAAATGAACTGTAGCAACTGTAGCACTGTAGCAGGCTTAAGACAGTTTCATGAAAAGTGCTTTTTTAGGTGTCATTTTTCGATTATTATTTGGAAGTTGCTTGAAATATTCGTACCTTTGCACTGTCAACGAAAAAAGACGAAATTTGCGGCCTAACTGGGCAACAAAAATTTCCTAGCGCGCAGGCAACTGTTTCCTAGTAAAATCGCAAAACAGAGTCCAATCGGCGACAAGTAAAAATAATTAACAAACAATTTATTAACCATTAAAATTAGAATTGAATTATGGCATTGAAAGTAAAGGCAGTTGAAAGACTGGTAAAGTTTAACAAGGAAGACGCAGGTGTTTACCGCTACGTGATGAGCCCCGAGCTCTACATCGCCCTGAGTCAGGCAAAGGTGATCCGCGAGGCAGCTCTCCGCTCGGGTGTGAGTCAGGGTGTGATGAAGGCCTGCTGGGATGCAGCCGGTGAGGTGATCAAGGCGTGG
>JAEEGJ010014585.1_pt1 | contig 18600 bp, 17 predicted proteins | sample 8958761 | NCBI WGS metagenome assembly JAEEGJ01 (sample SAMN16246546, study PRJNA631951) | gut metagenome | biome: gut microbiome; feature: rumen; material: RS-attached | host: Bos | place: Iran: Karaj | collected 2018-10
GTAAACTTCGCCATTTCCTTACTCTCCTCTTTCGCTTTCGAGATTTCTTAAGACTTCAGATGTCACCTTTGAGTCGACAAAATCCACGACCTTGTCCTTGATGGTCATAGTGGTCTCGTGGCCCTTGCCCGCGATCACGACGATATCATCGGGAGTCGCCATCGCGCATGCGTGCGCGATCGCTTCTTTTCTGTCCTCGATGACCACATACGGAACATCGCCGTTTCTGCTAATGCCCTCGACGATCATGCCGGAGATGGTCGAAAAGTCCTCCGATCTCGAGTTATCCGTGGTTACAACGGTAAAATCACTGTATTTTCCGGATACTTCGCCCATGGTAAATCTTCTGTCATGCGGGCGGTCTCCGCCGCAGCCGAATACCGTGATTATCCTTCCCTTACAGGACGGGCGGATCGCGTGAAGGAGGACCTTCAGGCTGTCGCCGTTATGCGCGTAATCGACATAGACCTTAAGGCCCAGCGAGTTATCGATTTTTTCCATTCGTCCCGGAACACGCACATAGCGCATGCCTTCTTTGATCTCATCTCTTCCGACTCCCGACAGAAAAGCACTGGCAGCGGCACAAAGTGCGTTGTCGACGTTAAAGTCGCAAAGGAGCGGAACAAAAAGTTCGGTCTCATAAAAAGGCGTTACGAATGTAAATCCCATGCCGGGAACTCCGTTCTCGACTGTGGTCTTCATGCCGCGCATGGAAAAGTCCGCCTGATCACCTTCCGTGACGCTGTAAGTGTAGCAGTCGGCGCCCTTTTCCTTCGCATAGGCAAATACATCGTCGAAGCGGCGCGTATTCTTATTGATCAGCGCGATCCGGCAGTGGTCGAACAGCGCGAGCTTGCTTAAGAAATAGTCTTCTTCAGTTTCATGTTCTCCGTCAGAAACATGGTCGTTCAGGAAGTTAGTAAATACACCGACTTCGAAGTTCACGCCGTAGGTGCGCTTGAACTTCAGGCCCAGTGATGAGACCTCCATAACACAGTCGTTGACGCCCTCGTCCTTCATGGTGCGGAGAAGCGACTGGAATTCCCAGGCTTCCGGAGTCGTATGCTTTGACTTGACCGTCTTGCCTGCGATCTTATTTTCGACCGTGCCGATCAATCCGCAGGATCTTCCCGATCTTTCCAGGATCTCATGGATGATATATGTCGATGTAGTCTTTCCTTTTGTACCGGTAAGCCCAATGATCTTCATTTCCGAAGAAGGATGTCCGAAATATGTGCACGCCATCTCGGCATATGCTTTTCTCGTATCCGGAACCGAGGCGACACCCGTCGTTCCCAGTGCGCGGATCGAAGAGAGTGCCTCTTCTATCTCCGGGAGTTTCCGGTCCTCCACGAGGATCAGGACTGCTCCCTTGGCTGCGGCATCTGCGATATGAATATGTCCGTCCGTCTTCTGTCCGACCATCGCGACAAACGCGGTCTTGTCTGTAACCTTTCTCGAATCGAGTACGATCTCGTCGAACTCACGGTCATCCGGTCCTGTGATCCACTTATATTCGCTTTCTTTCAGAAGATCTATCGCTTTCATATTCTGTCACCCTTTACTCCATCTTCACCTTGACCATCGCACCATACGGAAGCTCCGTCGGCGGCGGTGGTGTCGTCTCTTCGGTGGTATCGTTCTCCGTGTTGTCAGCATCCCCGCCGGTGGGTTTCCCCTCCGGATCATCCCCGCCGGTCTCGTCGGGAGGAGCTGTCGCATCCGGATCCGCTCCGTCCGGATCAGGTGGAGGTGTCGGTGTCGGCGTCGGTGTGAGTGCGCTTCGTATCGAGTTTGGCGGATCCTGTTCCACCACGCGGCCCTGCACATCGCCCTCAATGACAAGATTCAGACCATATTGCTTGGCCATCTTTCTGGCTTCGATAATATTCATTCCCGTAAAGTCGGGGATCGGTGTCTTCGTCATTTCACTTTCAGAGACTTCTCCCGGATACAGTACGATCACCGTATCCTTATATACCGTTTCCTCGCCGCCGTAATACATCGTCCCGACGACTGTATCAAGATCCATAGTGCCGGAACCGTCGAGAACCTCAAAACCTTCTTCCTGAAGGATCTTCTTCGCCTGAAGGAAGGTCTTTCCGGTAACATCCGGTACGTGGTAGAGGATCGTCATGCGTTCATATTCTTCTTTGTTGAGCTTTCTGTCGACGCCCATATACTCGAGTGTCTCTTCTACGATGCGGGCAGATACCTTCGCCGCTGCAGAGGAACCGACTTCCTTATCTTCCGGCTTGTTGATAACGACGAGCACGGCGATCTTCGGATCGTAGGACGGAGCGAAGCAGCCGAAGGAAAGAACGTGCATACCGGCTTCATCACCGACATCGATGGTCGATGTGGACGTCTTACCTGCAACATAGTAGCCCGGCACATAACCCGCAGAACCTGTACCCTCGGTAACTACATCCTCAAGAAGTGCGCGGACACGGGCCGCGGACTTCTCGGAGAAGAGTGTTCTTACTTTCTCCGGCTCAAATTCCTTGATGATATTTCCACTGTTATCTACGATACGGGAAGCGATGTGCGGCCGCATCAGGGATCCGCCGTTGATCAGGGAAGAATATACGGAGATCAGCTGAAGAGGTGTAACCGTCGAAGACTCACCGAAGGAAAGTGTCGCAAGGTCGACCTCCGTCGGCTTGGCGTGGAAGATGCCCTTACCTTCCGCAGGAAGATCAACACCGGTAACATCGTAGAATCCGCAGTTGTGGATATAGTCATAGTACTTATCGATACCGACACGTCTGGCAAGCTTTACGAAGATCGGGTTACAGGAACGCTCAAAGGCTTCCCTCAGCGTCTCATCTCCGTGGTTCCCTTCGGTCTTTTCACGCCAGCAGCTGATCGTGTCGACTTCGGTAATCTGGATCGGCGCATCGTTGAACGGCTCATCCTCGTAGGTCAGTCCTTCTTCAAAAGCAATTGCAGTGGTCACGGACTTCATGGTGGAACCCGGCTCATAAGTATCAGAGATACAGCGGTTTCTCCACGCCTGACTCATCAGGTAGTTCGCCTGCTCTTCCTCGGACATCTTGTCCCATTCCTCCTGGGAAAGACCATAGGGCTTTTCACGCGGAGTATTCAGGTCAAAGTCCGGCATGGAGACCATCGCGAGGAGTTCGCCGGTATAAGGGTCCATGACGATACAGGTTACACCCTCACGCGGCTTATACTCGTTATACGCATCACGGCAGGCATTCTCGGCGATCCTCTGGATATTCATATCGAGCGTCAGCTGGACGTTGTATCCGTCTCTGGCCTCGATGCTCGTCGGTGCCGAGTACGGAAGTGCGCTCTGGTTATAGTTATCGACCTCGGCATAGGTATAGCCCTCCGTACCTGTCAGGTAGGAGTTGTAATAGGCCTCGATGCCGTACTGGCCGATCAGGGAGTTATCGTTCTGGTCGGCAAATCCGATGACCTGCGAACCGAGAGAGCCGTAGTTATAGTATCTCTTCGGCACAGAGTCGATCTTGACGCCTCCGATATGGTGCTCTGTCAGATAAGCCTGGAGTTCATTCTTCTGCTCATAGTTGACCTTCTTCATGACCTGAATATAGGCTTTATCGGTCTGGCCGAGCCACTCGTTCATCTTTGCCTGATCCACTCCGATGATCGTCGTGAAAGCCTCCGCGATCTGTTCCGGTGTCAGCGCATCTTTTCTGCCATCCTGGGATTTAAGGACATCGGAAGGGGTAATACCGATAGTGTACTCATAGGTCGTACTTGCAAGAATATTGCCGTTACGGTCGACGATATCACCGCGGGAAGGCACATCCTTGATGCGCTGCCAGTGCATCTGGGATGCCTTAAAAGAATATTCATCATAGTGGTCATGCTGGATCCCGTACTGGACCTTGATCAGGTAACCCATGAAAGCGGTAAGGGCAAGAAAGACAGTAACCAGAACGATCCTTCCGCCGATGCGGAAACGGGCCGTCCCGGTCTCGTCCATAACCTGCATAGTATCCTTACGTTCTACTGAAGACATACCTGTCCCCGTTCCTTTCCCGCCCGAACATTATTGATCCTCTTGGGAATAATAATCCGCCAGACTGCGCTTGGCCTCCTCAACGATATCATCCGTCAGTCCGACAGAATTATAGGAACGGCTCGTGGTCATGTGGTCCTTCTGCGGGACCGCAACATTCACGATCTGTTTATCATTCGGCTCTACCATACCCAGATGCATGAGGGCTGTCTTCTTGACAACTTCCAAGTCCGCGTTGACGAAGAGAGTCTCCTTCAACTGGCTTGTTTCCTGGCGCATTTTGTTGATCTGGCGCTCTTTACTATTATTCGCAAAATTCATCGAAGCGATCTGTGCTTCATTATATACCAAAAGTCCGAACAGCGCGGTAACGAACGCTACCGCCAGAGCGAACAAAATAAAGTCGCGGAAGCGCTTCCAAGTCATGGAAATTGTCTTTTTGCGGTAATTGCCGTAGGCAACTTCGACGGCACGTTTATTCTGCGCGCGGAGCTTCTTTCTTCTCTCCTCGCGGGACTCTTTCTTAATTACGCCGGATTCTTCAAGTGCGCTCATGTACTGCTCAGCCTCACCATCGTCGAATGCAAGGAAGTTCAGGCCGATAGAATAATCTGACCCTGTATGTTTCAACAGTGCATCAACAGTCTCTTTTTTATTCAGCTTTACTGCCTGAGCCATACCTCTTCATTCCTTTCGAATACTCTCAGCTTCGCGCATCCGGAGCGTTTATTTTCCATAGCTTCTTTTTTCGAAGCGACGATGGGCTTGCTATGGACACTTTTTCCCATCGGCTTTTTACCGCATACACACACCGGGAACTCTCTCGGGCATGTGCACGGGTTCTCCAGCTTGCGGAAGGCTTCCTTCACCAGGCGGTCTTCCAGCGAGTGGAAGGAGATCACCGCAAACCGGCCATGTGCATTCAGCAGGGCGGGTACTGTCTCCAGAAGTCCCGATACCGAGTCAAGCTCGTGATTGACCTCGATACGGATCGCCTGAAAGCACCGTCTCGCCGGATGCTGGTCCTCTTTTCTCGCGGCATGGGGCATCGCGCTGCGGATCAGCTCCGCCAGGTCTGTCGTGGTCCGGATCGGCGATTCGCCTCTTCGTCTCACGATAGCTGCTGCGATCCTGCCTGCGTATCTCTCCTCACCGTATTCACGGAAGATCCTTGTCAGATCAGCTTCCGGATACTCATTGACCACGACCTCCGCGGAGAGCGCCTGCTGCTGGTTCATACGCATGTCCAGCGGGCCGTCCTTCATATAGGAAAAACCGCGTTCGTCGGTGTCGATCTGATGAGACGATACGCCGAGATCGGCAAGTACCCCGTCTACCTTTTCAATGTTCATCTCTTTGAGCACTTCCCCGATCCTTGAAAAATCGGTCTTTACGAGCGCCCATTTATCCTCAGCACCCATTTCCTGTCTTCTTTTCGCACAGGCACTGAGTGCTTCATCGTCTTTGTCCAGTGAGATCAGGCGCCCCTGATCCCCGAGTCTTTCCACGATCCCGGCACTATGTCCGCCGCCGCCGGCCGTGCAGTCCACATAGATTCCGTCCGCCTTAATGGCCAGACCCTCCATACATTCCTCGAAAAGAACCGGAATGTGATGGAAATTACAATCCTGTGATCTCGTAGCCATCCAGATCGATACTCTCCTGTTCAACTTCCTCGTTCTGTGCATCGTAGAACTTCTTCGTGCACAGTTCGAGCGAATCCTTCTCGATCTGATAGATACAGATCTCATCCGAAGGAACGGCACCGATGCGGTTCCAGAGCTCGGAACTGACGGAGATACGGCCCTGGCTGTCCAGCTCGCATTCGAGGGCTTCACCGATGATCTGACGTCTTGCGTGACGGATCTTCGGGTTGGTCATCGGGATCTTGCTGAACTGCTCAACGATGCCCTGAAAGTGGTCATTGCCGTAGATGCTGAGATAGCCTTTATCCTGGTTCAAAGTCACAAACATGGGCGAGCCGATCTGATCCCGGAGTTTTGCCGGAATGAAGATCCTGCCTTTTGCATCCATTTTGTTGACGAATAGAGCCATGCTCTCTCCTTCTTTTCGGCCTGAAATTCACCACAATTCAACACATGTACTGAACATTCACACCACTTTTCACCACTTTTATGGTGTAATTGTATTAAAATAACGTTTACATTTCAATACTGTTTCAAACAAGAAACCTTGAAAAATAGCACATTTTCGGGCAAAAGACGAACAAACGCTCGATTTTCGGAAAAATCGAGCGTTTTTCTATGCGTATTCAATTTGTAACAGACAGAATTATCCTGATGACGATTTACGGTCCATCGAAATATTCAATATGAACCCCAGAGAGATAAAGTTAACCATCATGGCGGTACCGCCCATGCTGACGAACGGCAGCGGGATACCCGTGATCGGAAGAAGTCCTACACACATGCCCATGTTCTCGATGAAATGGACGGCATAGGAAGCAGTCAGACCGACAATGATGTACGAATATGCTTTCCGTGAAGACTTGGAAGCTACATAGAGGCAGCGGACCAGGAAGAAGAACGCCAGCACTACGATCGCCGTCGTACCGATAAAGCCCATTCGTTCTGATACCGCCGAATATATGAAGTCGGATTCTTTTACAGGCACTTTTACGAGAATACCGGTGTGGTTTCCCGTAAGGCCTCCTGATGCCACAGCCGCCTTGGACTGGACGAGGTTATACTCGGATACCGGGTCGGATCCCTCGAATACGAGAGACAGGATACGCTTCTTCTGATACGGTGCGAGATAGAAGTTCCACACGATCGGGATAACGCCGACGATCAGTCCGGAGATCGCCAGAAGGAAGTATCTGTACTTCATATTCCAGATGAAAAGCATGCAGGCAAAGGAAACAACGATAACCATCGCGGTACCGAAGTCCGGCTGCTTCAGGATCATCAGAAGCGGGATACCATAGATGATACCAAGATAGACCCATCCGCGGATCATGGAGATCGTCTTAGCGGCCATATCTTCCAGTACGTAGGAAGACACGATGACCAGGCCGATCTTCGTCATCTCGGATGGCTGGAATGTACCTAATACAGGGAGTTTCATCCATGAGTCGGCACCCCATGTACTCTCGAGCGTAAATCCGTCGATAATAACCCACACCAGAAGCATGAGCGAGACACCATAAAGGACCCACCCGATGAATTTCATGAACTGGGTATCCAGAAGACAGATAACAAATGCGATCATCACACCGATAACCGCCGCGATCACCTGCTTATAGAAGATCGTCGGATATCCGTCATAACCCTGGGAAAGAACCAGATTCAGGACATAAAGGCCGATGGTGGTAATGGACAGGATCGGAATAATCAGCCAGAAATCCACTGTTCGCAGCGAATTATTCTTGAGAAATTCAATACCCGACTTGCCCTGATTCATTAAGGCCTCTTACTTCTCTACTTCCTGATCGCCGTCAGTGCTTTCAGCATCGGAAGATTCTTCTGAAGAATCGTCAGCTTCAGAATCGGACTGCTCATCGGAAGATGCATCGTCATCCGAATCGTCGGACTCCTCTTCATCCTCTACAGTAAAGGAAGACTTCGACAGACGCTCTACGCGGTCTTCGATATCCTCGTCAGCCTCGAAGTCCTTGTACTTCTGCTCCTTTTTGCGGGCAGCATCACGGCGCATCTGCTCGTCAGCCTTGATGAACTTCTCCGGAACCGGCTTCTTCTCCCAGTCGTAGATACGGCCGAGGGAGATGACCAGCAGACCGATAACGATCAGAACCAGAGACAACACCTGGGATGTACGCAGGTTCGTGCCGGAGATATAGAGGGAGTCTGTGCGAAGTCCCTCGATGAGGAATCGGACGATTCCGTAGAAAACACAGTAGCATGCAGTCGTGGTCCACGGCTTCTTGCTCTTCTTTCTGATGACCAGAAGAAGAATGAAGATGATCAGGGTACCGAGCGACTCATAAAGGAATGTCGGATGTACCGGCTTGTTGGAATCAAGTTCCGGGCAGTGAATGCTCAGATAACGTCCGATGGATGTGCTGTACATGCCCCACGGAAGGTCGGTGTTGGTACCGAAAGCTTCCTGGTTGAAGAAGTTGCCCCAGCGGCCGATGCACTGGCCGAGAGGAATATAAACGATCGCAAAGTCCATAACGGTAGCCACCGGGATCTTGCGGAGCTTACTCATAAGGAAGATGGCGAAAGCCGCGCCGAGGACACCGCCGTAGATAGCGAGACCGCCCTGACGGACATTAAATACGCCCTTGAGTGTCGCGACGATGTCGCCCTTGACGTGGTAGTACTTCCACTCACAGAAGACATAGTAGAGACGGGCACCTAAGAATGCCAGCGGAAAGCAAAGCAGACAGTAGTCCGTCACCAGATCCGGTGTCAGACCGTTCTTTCTGCACTGTTTCATACCCAGGATCAGGCAAAGCGCAACGGCGGCCGCGATCAGGATACCATACCAGTAGAACTGGATCCCCCATAATTCAAAAGCGATACTGTTAAAACTAAACTTCCAGCCGAGACCGGGGAAGGACACAAAGTGTTTTTCCAGTGCAATTATATGCTGCATCTTAAGCCCTCATTTCTCTCTTCTTTCTTGCTCACGCAATATAATATCACAGATATCCGTGAAATCGAACTATTATCATATATTCGTCATATTTCTCTGTCAGATATACCCGTCGAACCGAACGACATTTCTGCGGTTTTTGTGGTAGTCACCGACGGCTTCCTGATCCTTCTGCATCTGTTCTTTCAGCTCATCGACCGATCCGAACTTCATCTCCGGACGGATAAACTTCAGGAGCATGACCGTCCCGTGTGTGCCGTAAAGCTGGTAGTGGCCGTCGAGAAGCACTGTCTCCGTCAGCGGCGAATTATCACTGTCATTGACGGTCGGACGCATTCCGATGTTCGTAAGGCCCGGATGGATCTTCCCCTCGTAAAGGTAGGCAGAAGCGTACACGCCGAATTTCGGGATGATCTTCTGCTCGGGAATTCGGATATTCGCTGTCGGGAATCCGAGTTTTCTTCCGAGCTGCTGTCCCTTCTCGACGATCCCCGAGAACGCAACCGGGTGGTCAAGAAGTTTCTCGGCCATATCGACATCGCCGGATGCGATGAGCTCTCTTACCCAGCTGCTCGAGATCCTTCTTCCCTCATAGTTAATCGGGTCCACGGCGATGACGGTAATGCCGTTCTTATCGCCCCAGTTCTGAAGCATCTTCACATCGCCGGCGCGGTCACGTCCGAAACGGTAGTCTCTTCCGACGACGATCACGCGGGCACCCATCCATCCCTTCAGGCACACTTCCATGAAGGTCTCGGGGCTCATCCCCTTGACTTTATCGTTAAAAGGCAGTGCGAAGAGATCGTCGATCCCCATGTGCGACACAAGGCGGCACCTCTCCGGATATGTAGTGATCAGGTTATTCTGGGATTTAGAGGACGGAGGGTTCTCAAACGTCTGCACTGCCGCACGGATATTCTTCTCTTTTGCCTGTTCAAGCATCGTCGAGAAGATCTTCTGGTGTCCCATATGCACACCGTCAAAGTACCCGAGAGCTACCGCGCGCGAAGCGGTGACCTCTGTCGCGCTCGAAGGCGTGGAGATCAGCTTGCCGTCCTTATTGATGATGCAGTTCCAAACGTTCATATCTTACGCGAATACCCTTTCTTCGCGGATCACTTTCCCCTCACCGGAATCTTCTGCATAGATAACGGCAACGGGACTCCCCTCATAGATCGCAAGAAACCGTGTTTCCGGCTTCGCATCTACGGCTTCCATTCTATCCTTAAATACCGAGAAATCAAGTTTTTTGCCGTTTCGAAGATCGCGGCACTCCTTCTCCGTGACCATAATCTTCGGAAGTCCTGCCATCGCTTCTGCTTCTTCTACGACAAAAGCACTGTCGCCCGAGCTGTATCTTTCCTCGATCTCTTCGAGGGTGAGTGCTTTTTCAATCGGGAAAGAACCGCACGCAAGTCGGCGGAGTGACTCGCAGTACGCACCGGTACCAAGCTTATTTCCGATATCTTCACAGAGCGTTCGGATATATGTGCCCTTACTGCAGTGTACGGTCATCTCTACGTGGATCATGCCGTCCTCTACATAAATCTCACCGATCTCTATATCGAAGATCGTGACTTTACGGGGCGGGATCTCGACTTCCTGGCCTTTTCTCGCGTAGTCATACGCTGGACGGCCGTTGATCTTGATGGCCGAGTAAACGGACGGGATCTGCGTGATCTCACCGGTCATGGACATCACGGCACCTCTTATTTTCTTATAATCATTTGCTGAAAGTTCAGAAAACTCTTCTTCCGTCGGCATCTTCCCGCCGATGGTTTCACCCTCGATGTCGCCAGTGGATGTGATCTTTCCGAGCACCATTACGGCCTGGTACTTCTTATCGTCATTCTCCATATAACGGAGGACGCGCGTCGACTTACCCACCGCCACGGTAAGAAGCCCCGTGGCAAAGGGATCGAGCGTTCCGGCATGGCCGGCTTTCTTCGTATGGAATATTTTTCGTATACGGGATACGACCGAGAACGAGGTGATCCCCGCCGGTTTATCTACCAGGACAATACCACTCGGATCCTGCGGGGTCATGTTCTCTCCAGATATGCGCAGGCTTCCGCAATGACTTTCTCAGAGAAAGCATCAATGTCCATGGTCTTACAGGAAAATCCGGCTGCGCGGCGGTGTCCGCCGCCACCGAAAGTCTGGGCAAATTCAGCAGCGTCGAAGCCTTCCTTCGTTCTGCAGTTTACGCGGAGTTCTCCGCCTTCGTTCTCGCGGATCACGAAAGCCGCCAGAACTGTGTCGATGTCACGGAGCACATTGACGATACCGTCGGCTGCACCCTCGGGAGCATGGGTCTTCTCCATCATGTCGAGTGTGATCTTGGTGATCGCGATCTTTCCGTCGGCAAAAAGCTTCATGTCTGACATCGCAAGACCGTGGAGAAGGACTTTTCCTTCGCAGGTCTCATCGAAGAGATGGTACGCATTATCCGTAACGTTCGCACCGAGTTCCATCAGCTCCGCGGCAATGCGAAAAGTACTGGGGCGTGTGTTCTCATAGGAAAATCTTCCGGAGTCGGACTGGATACCGACCATCAGGCAGTCGGCTTCAAACCTGTCTACCAGTGCTTTTCCCGAGGAAACTTCCCATTCTTTCAAAAGAAGATACATCAGCTCGGCACAGGAAGCGGACTTACCGTCGACATAGGCAAGTTCGGCTTCGGGAGAAGCCGATACGTGGTGATCGACCACGACCTTCTTCTCTGCGCGGATAAAGCAATTCCCGGCGGCGCCCATACGGTGGCCTTCGCTGCAGTCCACGGCAAAAGCAAGGCCCTGGCGTGCAAGGATCTCTTCTTCATTATCAGGTGTAACGACCGTCAGAAGATCTTCCGGGACCTGCATGAAAGAAAGTCTCGGCGGGATCGCTGTTTCGAGCATGACACGGGCAGAATACCCGAGCTTTCTGAGCGCAGAAACGAGAGCCACGGCGGTACCTACGCAGTCGCCGTCAACTCTGGCATGGGGAAAGACCTGTACTTCCTTACTCTTATCGGAAGGAAGATACGAGAATACCCGGGAGGCAAACTCATTCATGGTTTCCTGCACGTTCCTTATCCTCCTTGATGGTACGGTCGATCAGGTCCATCAGGTCCATACCTTTCTGGATCGATTCATCCAGTTTGAAGTGCAGTTCCGGCGCGACGCGAAGCTTGATGCGCTTGGCGACCTGGCTTCGGATAAAACCGGAAGCGCGGTTGACGGCCTCCATACACTCGACCTTCTCCTTCTCGGAACCATATACCGAGAGAAAAACGGTAGCATGTGTCAGATCTGAGGACATGCGCACCTCCAGGACGGAAGTCATCATGGGGATACGCGGATCCTTGACTTCCGTCAGCAGAAGCTGCGAAATCACTTTCTGTATCTCATCGCCCACACGGGCGGCACGGTTTTGTCTCATAAAATCACCTGTTACGGCTTACTTTCTCTTGATTTCCTGCATCTCGAAGACCTCGATGATATCGCCTTCTTCGATGTCGTTGTAGTTCTCGATCGAGATACCGCACTCATAGCCGGCAGCAACTTCCTTCGCATCATCCTTGAAGCGCTTGAGGGAAGCAAGCTTGCCCTGGTGAACAACGATGCCGTTTCTTACGACACGTACTTCAGATGTACGCAGGACCTTACCATCCTTAACGTATGCACCACCGATCGTTCCGACAGAGGATACCTTAAAGGTCTGACGAATCTCGACATGACCGAGGATAACTTCCTCGAACTGCGGCTTAAGCATACCGCGCATAGCTGCTTCGATATCTTCGATCGCATTGTAGATTACGCTGTAGAGCTTGATATCTACGCCGACTTCCTTGGCCTGCTCGACCACGATCGCGGACGGACGGACATTGAAGCCGATGATGATCGCATTGGATACATCCGCAAGGGTAACATCGGACTCGGTGATCGTACCGACACCGCCGTGGATGACCTTGACGCGGACTTCGTCGTTCGTGAGCTTTTCGAGAGACTGGGTAACCGCCTCGACAGAACCCTGAACGTCTGCCTTGATGATAAGGTTGAGATCTTTGATCTCGCCCTCAGCAAGCACCTGGGAAAGATTCTCAAGAGTCATTCTCGAGGACTTATGCAGCTGCTCTTCTCTCTGCTTGATACGGCGCTTCTCAACGAGCTGTCTTGCCATCTTCTCATCGGTTACGGCATAGAATGTCTCGCCGGCCTCCGGTACTTCCGGAAGACCTAAGATCTCGACAGGAACGGACGGACCTGCCTTCTTCTGCGCAGCACCGTTCTCGTCGTACATCGCACGGATGTGACCGAAGATCGGACCTGTAACGAGCGTATCACCGGAACGGAGAGTACCACGCTGAACGAGTACTGTTGCGACCGGACCTCTGTTCTTATCAAGTTTCGCCTCGATGACCGTACCCTTTGCCTGACGCTTCGGATCAGCTTTCAGCTCCATGACGTCTGCAGTAAGCAGTACCATCTCAAGAAGTTCATCGATACCTTCACCGGACTTAGAGGATACAGGAACCATGATCGTAGATCCGCCCCACTCTTCCGGGAGGAGGTCATGTGTAGCCAGTTCCTGCTTTACCTTATCGATATTTGCGCCGACCTTATCGATCTTCGTAATTGCAACGATGATCTCTGTATTAGCGGCACGTGCATGGTTGATCGCCTCGACTGTCTGCGGCATGACACCGTCATCTGCAGCAACAACGAGGATAGCGATATCCGTTACCTGTGCACCACGGGCACGCATCGTAGTAAATGCTTCGTGACCCGGTGTATCGAGGAAGGTGATCTGACGGCCCTTGCAGCGTACGGTATAAGCACCGATGTGCTGTGTGATACCGCCGGCCTCGCCCTTAACGACGGATGTCGAACGGATCTTATCGAGGAGCGATGTTTTACCATGGTCAACGTGACCCATGACAACAACGATCGGCGGACGCGGTTTCATATTCTCTTCGTTATCTTCACCTTCATCGAAGAGGATATCTTCCTCGGTGACCTCCACGATCGGCTCAGTCGTGATGCCGTACTCGCCGGCAACGAGAGCTGCCGTATCGTAATCGAGTTCCTGGTTCAGAGTTACCAGCATACCCATCATCATAAGTGTCTTAATGACATCTGCAGATCTCTTTCCGAGACCATCAGCAAGATCCTTAACCGTGATGAACGGCGGGAGCTCAACATGTGTAAGCTGGGGCTTAACGACCGGTGCCGCTACGAAAGACTGGCGCTTCACCTTCTTCTTGCCCTTGCCGCCCATGTACATCGAATCGAGTGCCTCATCATTAGAGAGGATATCAGATGCATTACCGGTAAACTGGTTAGTACGCTTGTTACCGGAACGGCGGTCATTATTGATCGAAGAGGACTTCTGGTTATCCTTCTTAGAGTCCGCCTTCGGATCCTTTCTGGACTTCTCGTAAGCATCACGTGCGGCGAAGTTTGCCTTCTCCTTTGTTGCTTCCGGCGGAAGATCCTGCTTCGGTTTAGAGGATCTCTTCGGCTGGTTTCTATTATTGTTGTAGATCTCGTCGTCGTCCTTATCCTTCGGAGGGAATCCGCCGCCGAAGCCGCCGCGGTTTCCACCACGGTTTCCGTTAAAGCCGCCATTATTCGGACGTCCGCCCTGCGGTCTGTCGGAATGATACGAGGAACCGGATCTCTGTCCGCCCTGATATCCGCCGGTTCTTCCACCGTCTCTCGGGCGTACGAAAGTAGATGTCTCACGTGTATAACCTGCGGAAGGTGCTTTTACCACAGCAGAACTAAGCTTCGGAGCTTCCTTAACGGGCTCCTTCGGTGCTTCTTTTGCAACTTCCTTCGGGGTCTCCTTCGGAGCTTCCTCTGCCTTTGCCTTGACTTCTTCCTTCGGAGAAGTTTCTTTCTTTTCAGGCTCAGCCGGAGCTTCCGCCGGTTTCTCTTCTTTTACCGCTTTCGCTGCCTTGGCAGGAGCCTTCTCTTTTGCAGGCTCATCCGCTTTTGCTGCCTTTGTAGCCTTTGCTGCGGTCTTCTTCGGAGCTTCCTCGGTCTTTTCGACAGGAGCAGCCTTCGGGGCTTCCTTCGGAGCTACTGCTGCCTCTTCCTTCTTCGGAGCCTCAGCAACAGCTGCTGCCTCTTTCTCCGGAGCCGGTGTTCCTTCTTCAACCGGAGGTTTCTTGGCCTTTTTGTTTACACGGCCGACACGGAGAGTCTTCGTTCCGGAAATACCGCTGACGGTCTTCTGTGGAACCATCGACTCCGTCTTGTTCTGTGTAGAGTCTTCCGTCTTGGATGTTTTCTTCTCTTTTTCTGCCATCATTTCCTCCTGTTTATTCCGCAGATCCTGCGGCCTTTTCGTTCTTACTCAGTTCATCGATCAGGGTGGTAAGTTTCCCTCCCATTCCCGGATCGAGTATCGCGATCGCGATCCTGTGATCCTTTCCGATCGCTCTTCCCAGTTCCTCTGCTGTCGCAAAAGTCCTAAAAGTCACCTCTTCGTCTTTTGCCACCCGTGCGAGCTTTTCTTTCTGCTTTTCCGAGCCGTCTTCCGAGAGGATCAGAAGTTCTGCAGCTCCGGATCGCATCGCCAGCTCGACGGCATCAAAACCGGATGTCAGGATGCCTGCCCGGAACGAAAGCCCGATCGAGCTCAGCACCCTTTCTTTTGTCACCGGACGTTCCTTCTTCATGTTTCCGGACCGTCCTCCTTCAGTTTATCCAGCTGCGGCTGGATCGTATCGGGATCCACCTTGCGGTGAAGCCCCCGGTCGAACTGTGAATGCTCGACCGCTTTCTTCATGCACTCCGGGTTATGGCAGACATAGGCGCCTCTTCCGGGCATTCTCCCCGTCGGATCCACCTGGACCGTACCGTCTGTAGAAGCCACGATACGGATCAGATCCTTCTTGGCAAACCGCTCGCGGCAGCTCACGCACATTCTCATGGGTATCTTCTTCGCCATAGTTCCAGGGTCCTGTCTTTCTTATGCTTCTTCGCCGGACTCAGAGCCCTCGTCATCCGCAACAGTGAAGTTCGCAACGAAATCGTTCTGAACCATCTGCTGGAACTGGGATGTGCTCTTGATGTCGATCTTCCAGCCGGTAAGTCTTGCAGCAAGACGTACGTTCTGGCCGGAACGGCCGATCGCCAGAGAATACTGCTGATCCGGTACAACTACCTGCGCGTTCTTCTCCTGTGTGCCGTCTTCGTTTGTGATGATCTCTGCATCTACGCGCTCAACCTTCGCCGGAGAAAGGGCGTTGCTGATATAGACCGCCGGATCATCGGAATATGCGATAACATCGATCTTCTCGTTGCCGAGCTCGTCCATGATCGCCTGGATACGTGCACCTCTCTGGCCAACGCATGCGCCAAGCGGATCTACGTCCGGATCTCTGGAGATAACCGCAACCTTGGAACGGGAGCCTGCCTCACGGGCAACGGATACGATCTCGACGATACCGTCGTGGATCTCCGGAACTTCCTTCTCGAGGAGCTTCTTTACGAGGTTCGGGTGACTTCTGGAAACGATGATCACCGGACGCTCCTTCTGTGTTTCAACTCTGAGGATAAGGAACTTCATTCTCTTGTTGAAAGAATAATCCTCATCCTTTACCTGCTCCTGTCTCGGAAGTGTAGCTTCTGCACGTCCGATGTCAACAAATACGAAACGATTATCGGATCTCTGGATGACTCCGCTTGCCAGCTCACCGATCTTATCAGAGAACTCGGACTGGATACGGTCATTTTCTGTATCACGAAGTTTCTTGCTGATTGCAGCCTTAGCAGCACCTGCTGCCAGACGTCCGAGAGACTCTACATCGATCGTCATCTCGATGGTGTCGCCCTCTTCCAGATCCGGGTCGATCTCTTTTGCCTCAGCAAGGGAGATCTGTGTCTTCGGGTTAGTAACCTCAGAAACAACTTCTACGACTTCATAGACGTACATATCACCGGTCTCACGATCGATCTCGGCAAAAACCTGCTCGTTCTGCTTCGCATCAGAGAACTCTCTCTTAAATGCCGCTACGATTGCTTCCTCGATTGCCTCGAAGAGTACTTCCTCATCGATGCCTCTTTCTTTTGCCAATGCGTGGATCGCCTGCAACAGTTCTTCGTTTTTCATAAACTTTCTCCTTTATCGCGTTTTGTTGCCAAAATTAAAACCTTAGTGTTCTCTGTGCCTTACTGATCTTCGACCACTCGAGCTCGAGCGTTTGCTCTCCGACCTTCAGCACCAGCCCCTCTTCCCCGGCACTTTCGATAATGCCTTCGACATGTTTATTTCCATCGATCGGAGCGAACAGGGAGACCTCGATCTCTTCGCCGATATGACGGACATAGTCCGAAAGCGAAGCAAATGGTCTCGTTGCTCCCGGAGAGGAGACTTCAAAATAATCCGGATCCGCATGCAGTTTTCCTTCAAGTGCCTGATCGACTTCCCTGCTGACTGCCTCGCAGTCCTCGATCGAGATGCCGCCGCGCTTGTCGATAAAGATCCGAAGGAAGTAGTACTGTCCTTCTTTCTTGTACTCACAGTCCACGAGGTCAAAACCCATCGACTTTACGATCGGCTCTGCCAGTTCAAATGCTTCCTGTGCGACTTTAGATCTTCCCGCCATGTTTCCTCCATGCTTTCTGATAAACAAAAGAGCGGGCCAAGACCCACTCTAAAATGTCAAATCTATTCTAGCAATAGTATGTTAACACTAAAAACTATATAATGCAACGCTTTTGCGCGTTTTTAATGTAATAATATAGAAAAAGCTACACTTTCACACTCCTTTGTTTTATTTACACAATTTTCACTATCTTTTTCACAGAATCGCTATTCAAATTATCCAAGTTATCATGTAGAATATAAGTAATCCAAATCAAAAGCGTTGGATAATCAACAAAACAAGGAGATGATGCCAATGATAAAGGTAATTGCAGGTGAAAAAGGAACAGGAAAGACAGCGCAGCTGGTTGAGGACATCAACGAGCAGGCGACAACAGACAACAACATCGTATGCATTCAGAGAGGACACCGCCTCGACCGTCTTTTAAAGTACAGAGTACGTCTCGTAGACCTCGATGAATATCCGGTAGAGGGTTTCGAACAGTTCCTCAGTTTCGTAGCCGGTATTTGCGCCAAGGATTATGACGTCACACATATCTATGTAGACAGCATCCTCAAGATCACAGGCGAAACAGATTACGAAAGATTCGGACAATTCCTGGACAAGTTTAATGCATTCCTGGGAGATAAAATTACTGCGACAATTATCTGCAGCCGTGCAGCCGACGTTCTTCCCGAGAGCGTAACCAAGTACTGCTGAGCCTTACATAAAGCATCCAAAACTGAATATTGAACGAAGGACCGTCGGAAGACGGTCCTTTTCTTTCTCGGGAAAAGAATCACAAAAAAGGACCGGCCTTACGACCGGTCCCTCTGTTAATTTAAGTTTTTGCCAAGCAATTCTCAGCTGAGACTTACGGCTTCGGCTCGCCGCACTCGCCGCAGAACTTACCGGAGTTACCGGTTGCTCCGCACTTAGGGCATGTCCAGCCTGCATTCTCTACCGGCTTCGGCTTGCCGCACTCAGCGCAGAACTTACCCTTGTTGCCTGTAGCACCGCACTCACATGTCCAGCCAGCATCCTCTACCGGCTTCGGCTTACCGCACTCAGCGCAGAACTTGCCCTGGTTGCCTGTTGCGCCGCAAGCACATGTCCAGCCTGCTGCCGGAGCTGCAGCTACCGGAGCCGCCGCTGCCTGCTGCTGCTGCATCATCTGCTGCTGCTGGAGGAATGCCATACCCTGGTTGCCCGGGTTCATAGCACTGCCATTGAAACCACCAACGAGGCCGAGACCCATCATAGCGTTACCGGCACCAGCCTGGTTGCCTGCAGCTGTCTTCATAGCATCGACGGAACCCTTGATCTGGTAACCAGCAGCCATCTGCGGGTTGTTACCAAACATAAGACCATCGTCCATGTCCTGGATTCTCTTTCTGGACTCATCGTCAGGTGTAACAGACAT
>JAEEGJ010014589.1_pt1 | contig 18596 bp, 15 predicted proteins | sample 8958761 | NCBI WGS metagenome assembly JAEEGJ01 (sample SAMN16246546, study PRJNA631951) | gut metagenome | biome: gut microbiome; feature: rumen; material: RS-attached | host: Bos | place: Iran: Karaj | collected 2018-10
AACAACATAACCATGATCTTTACAGACACTGTAGGTTGGAGACATGGTGTAGTAAGGAATGTGATAGTTTTCAGCGATCTTTCTCACTAAATTCATACATGATTTCCAGCTTGGTAACTTTTGACCAAGGAAGCAGTGGAAGACTGTACCAGAAGTATAAAGAGTTTGTAAACCATCTTGGATATCAAGAGCTTTATAAATATCTTCTGTATAACCAACTGGTAAGTGAGAAGAGTTGGTGTAATATGGTGTTCTACCATTTTCACTCGCGGTGATGATATCTGGATAAATGGCTTTATCGTGTTTGGCTAAACGATAGGCTGTAGATTCCGCAGGTGTAGCTTCTAAGTTATATAAGTCACCATATAATTCTTGATAATCAGATAATTTATTTCTCATGTGATTGAGAACATCTTTTGTGAATTGAATAGCTTCTGGATTTGTTAAGTCTTGTCTTAACCAACGAGCGTTTAAGCAAGCTTCATTCATACCGACTAAACCAATGGTACTGAAGTGGTTATTGAAGTTACCTAAATATCTCTTTGTATATGGATATAAACCAGCTTCCATTAAGGTGGTGATAGTGTTACGTTTCACTTTTAGTGAACGAGCACTGATATCCATAATCTTATCAAGTCTTCTATAGAAGTCTTCTTCATCAGTGGCTAAGTAAGCAATTCTTGGCATATTGATGGTGACAACACCGATAGAACCAGTAGATTCACCAGAACCGAAGAAACCACCAGATTTCTTTCTAAGTTCTCTTAAGTCAAGTCTTAATCTACAGCACATAGAACGGACATCACTTGGTTCCATATCACTATTAATATAGTTAGAGAAATAAGGAGTACCGTATTTCGCGGTCATTTCAAATAAGAGCTTATTGTTTTCTGTTTCATTCCAGTCAAATGTACGAGTGATGGAATAGGTTGGGATTGGGTATTGGAAACCACGGCCATTCGCGTCACCTTCGATCATGATTTCGATAAAGGCTTTGTTGACCATTGCCATTTCTTCCACACAATCTTTATATTTGAAATCCATTTCTTTTCCACCCACTAAACAGTTGAGTTCGGCCATATCATTTGGTACGACCCAGTCAAGTGTAATGTTGGTGAATGGAGCTTGGGTACCCCATCTACTTGGTGTATTGACACCATAAATGAAGGATTGGATGCATTGTTTGACTTCTTTATAGGTTAAATGATCAACCTTAACAAATGGGGCTAAGTATGTATCAAATGAGGAGAAGGCTTGTGCGCCAGCCCATTCGTTTTGCATAATGCCTAAGAAGTTAACCATTTGATTACAAAGGGTACTTAAGTGGTTAGCAGGAGAAGAAGTGATCTTACCAGGAACGCCGCCTAAACCTTCTTGAATAAGTTGTTTTAAAGACCAACCAGCGCAGTAACCGGTTAACATTGATAAGTCGTGAATGTGAATTTCGGCGTTTCTATGGGCGTTTGCGATTTCGTCATCATAGACTTCACTTAACCAATAATTAGCTGTGACAGCGCCGCTATTGCTTAAAATAAGGCCACCTACGGAGTAAGTAACAGTACTATTTTCTTTAACACGCCAGTCATTGATCTTTAAATAGTTATCAACAACGTTTTTATAGTTAAGATTTGTTTCTTTAATTTCTCTTAAGTTTTGATGTTGTTTACGATAAACCATATATGATTTAGCAACATCAATATATCCGGCTTGGATTAAAACGATTTCAACGGAGTCTTGAATGTCTTCAACACCGACTGTTTCGTTAACGACTTTCTTATTGAATTCTGCAGTCACGCGTAAGGCGAGCATTTGAATAATGTCGTGATTATAAAATTTGTGTTCCGCCATGAAAGCTTTTTCAATAGCGTTCTCAATCTTGGTAATATCAAAATCTTCGATACCACCGTCTCTTTTCTTGATTCTGAGCATAAAGCTTCTCCTTATTTGTTCAAATTGATACGAAAAGTACTTCCTCAAATACTTTTATAAAACTATGAGCATTATAAGATGGTGACACATCCCATAAAGCGTGTGCATATATAGTATCTAATTAAAGAGAATAAAAAAAAGAGGAAAAATCACAAATTTAGACACTGTATAGTTTTCTGGTTTTTTCTCTTTGAAAAGGTATTTTAATAGTGTATATAGGCTATTTGATTTTAACGCCCGCTTTTTCCACAAAGCCACGGAAGATGTTATAGGCCATTTCCGCCATCTCCTTCGGAGGAACATCTAAACCTAATTCAAACCAAAGCAATAATACATTAGCGACACCACCTGCTAAGAAGGCAGCGATAATGCGGTTAGCCATTGGATTGTTATCAATAGTGAGATCAATGTGTTTTGCTAAATAAGAACCATAATCAGTAAATTTCTCAACGATTAAATTCTCTTTATTAGCTTTCTTTAAAACGGTCACTTGACGAGCGTATTTCTTCAAGAAGATAAAGATTTCAATCAAGAAAGTTAAGATATCGATATTCTCTTTTTCTTTTAAAGAAGCAAAGAATTCTTCGAATCTTTCGTCACAATAGTTAATGAAAATGTCTTCTTTGTTATTAAAGTAACGATAAAAAGACATACGCGAAACACGCGCTTTGGAACAGATGTCTGTGACTGTGATGGAATCATAGTCATATTTAGACATCAAATAATACAAAGCAATAGTAATGTAATCTTTGGTGCTGTGTTTACGATTAATCATATTTGTAACACAATCATTATAACTGATTAAAACTATATGACAAGACTTATATAAATAAAGGTTGTTTATAATGCGATTAAATCAGTACAATTAACTATATGGAAAATTGTCAAAGAAAAGTTAATTCCTTTGCGGTTTCTAGATCAGTCTACCTTATGGGTTTATTTGATTGGAAACTAGTCAAAGAAGAGAAAAAAGAAGGCTATCCAAGCACTTTATATTTTGAAAGAGACGAAAACGTCCCTTATTACAAAGAAATGGTGGAGGTAGAAAAAGAGATTTCTCCTAAACTCCTTCCTTTCTGGGTTTTAATCATCCCAATCGCAATTGCGTTCGCCCTTGTCACCACATACTTAATCCTCTTTTTAGCGATGCGTCCTAACTTTGATGTCATGAAGTTCTTCTTTATTTTGTTCGTGCCAGCGATGGTGATGCTTCTAGTTGATACTGGTATCTTCTGGTTTAGAAGTAAACAGCTAATGAACTATCTAAAAAATGAAGATTCTTTAGTGAAAAACGCGGAAGAAAAGATGAAAGTAATTCGCGAGAAATATAGAAAATAAAAATTAACCTTCAAACAATAAGAAATGTAGTCGGTTTTTGACCGGCTTTTTCTTTCACTCTGATTTACATAACTAATAGGTATACTTTTTTAAAGTGTAACTTTATTGACAACACCTCTATTAAATTGTAATATGCAACTAGGTATTTTATGCTTCAACTAGTTGAAATTAAGAAAAATTATGTGATGAAAGATCAGGAGCCAGTCAGAGCTTTACGTGGTGTTTCTTTGAATTTCCGTCAAAACGAATTCGTGGCTATCCTTGGTCCTTCTGGTTGTGGCAAAACAACTTTGCTTAATATCATCGGTGGTCTTGATAGATACACAAGTGGTGATCTCATCATTAAAGATAAGTCCACTAAAGAGTATACAGATAGAGATTGGGATACATATAGAAACCACTCTATTGGCTTTGTATTCCAATCTTATAACTTAATTGGTCACCAAACCATTCTCAAGAATGTTGAACTCGCTTTAACTATCGGTGGTGTTGATCGTAACGAAAGAAAAGCACGAGCTATGCAAGCCCTTGCTAAAGTTGGTCTTAAAGGCATGGAAAGAAAAAGACCAAACCAACTATCTGGTGGTCAAATGCAAAGAGTGGCCATCGCTCGTGCTTTAGTTAATAATCCAGAAATCCTTTTAGCGGATGAACCGACTGGCGCTCTTGATAGTGAAACTAGTGTCCAAATCATGGACCTTCTAAAAGAAGTCGCTAAAAACCGCTTAGTTATCATGGTTACACATAACCCTGAACTCGCGGAAAAATATGCCACCCGTATCGTCAATATGTTTGATGGTCACATCACTGGTGACTCTAATCCATTTGATGGGGCTAAAACTGTTAAGCGTTATCGCTGCCCAAGATGTGGCGCGATTGTCAAAGACAAAGTCGAACAATGCCCAGTCTGTGGTGCACGCGCTAAATACCCAGATGAAGTGGGGCCAAATAAAGGCAAAAAGAAAAAGAGCTCCATGTCTTTCTTAACAGCGACCTCTTTAAGTATTGCTAACTTATTCTCTAAATCTAAACGTACAATCCTAGTTGCAATAGCAGGATCTATTGGTATCTTTGGTGTCTCGACCGTTTTAGCGGCATCAACAGGTGTCCGTCATTATATCGATAGCATGCAAGATGATATGCTTTCTAGCTATCCACTTCAAATCCAAGAAGAAACCGTAGACTATACATCTCTGATGTCTGGTTTATATGCCGATACTGATAGCAAGATTATGGAATTTGACACAACGACACGTGTTGGTCTTAATTCCATGATTGATTACTTAATGGATCGCTATAGCGATATTACATCTGTTAAAACAAATACCATCAATGATGATTTAGTGCAATTTGTTAAAGAAATCCCTGATGAATATGTGGCCGCTAGATCATATAGTTATGGCGTGGACCCCACCAATAATATCTTCACTAATTGGGTACCTAGAGATGGTGCTAGTGAGATGAATATCTCTCTCAACGGTTTAACTCAACGTTATATCGCTGAACTTAAAACAGTGGAAGGCTTCTCTCAATATGCTAGCTATGTGGATTTATTCACGGACTTCATGAAATTATTACCAGGTGATGAAGAATTCATTCTTAACCAATATGATTTACTTGGTAATTCTCACTTCCCACAAAATGAAAATGAAATCATGTTAGTGGTGGAATCTGATACCACCTTAACTGACTTAGTGTTCGCTCAACTTGGTTACTATAAAGAAGAAGAAGTTATGAATATCGCTCTCAAAGCGATTAAAAAGTATGACCCAGAAAACACCTTAAGTGATGCCGAGTTAGATGAAAAATATCCATACGCTACTTCGTTTAGTTTTGAAGAGCTTCTTAACAAGAAACTGACATATTATCCTCACGATACCATTTATCATTACGATGACATCCAAATTAGACCATACAAAGATTACAACATGGTCTTTAAGAGTGCGGATAATGATGAGTTTTACTCATTCATGTATTCAGAAGGCGCCTCTTCTTCATTAATGAAGGCAATTCTTTATACAGGCACACATATCACCATCACCCCATTCAATAGTGAGAGTGTTTATATGATTAAACTAAAGAGTTCCGATAATCTCATCGATACTTTAAGTATGCTCGCTAACTTCAGTGGTTCTTCGATGGATGATATCATCGCCGATCCAGAAACAGATCCAGATCCATCCACCGGTCTATTCGTCTGCATGAGTCAAGACCAACTCCGTAAGATGATGACTAATCCAAGCAGTATGGATATGTCTTTACTTAATTTTGTCTACGTTTCTAGTGACACTAATGCGATTGTCATCAATGGTGATTTAAATAACATCATGTCCGCTATTGCGTCAGCCAAAACCTTTACCGTTAATAAAGAAATAACCAATCAATTTGAAACAGTAACCGGCTATCAATATAGTGCCACTACAGACCCAAGTTGGGGCAATGGTACAGAACTTAAGATTGCTGGTATCCTGAGACCAAAAGAAGGTGTCTCTTTCGGTTCTTTATCTCGTGGTGTTTACTACACCAAAGAGTTCCAAGATAAGTATATGAACGATGCGTATAGCAGCAAGATTATTAGAGACCCAGATCATGGCTTTGTTGGTCATATCCAAAATCCAGCGAAAAATGGCACACTATATAATGCCTACGTGACATTTAATTATACCGATTGGTCTGATCCAGATAATCCTAACTATGATGCTTTTGGCTATGCCTCTTGTTTAAATGGTGACTTTAGTTCATCATTCACTTCCTTATTCAGCAGTATCACTGGTGTTGATTATTCTAGTGAAAATGCCACCCATTTCCGTTCACTATGTGGTCTAAAAATCGTTGAGCATCAAAAAACGAATGATGATGGCACAATTACCTCGACTTATACATATGAGAAACTGCCAGAAACAATGAGCATCTATCCAATTAACTTTGCCATGAAAGACAAAGTCAATGAGTATTTAGATGAATGGAACAAAGATGTGGATATCGTTTTATACGAAGGCACATCACATCAAAAAGTGCTCAAAGCTGGAACGCGTGATGAATTAACCTATACTGACACAATTTCTTTAATCATAAATGTCATCGATATGATGATTACAATTATCACCACAGCGCTTGTGATTTTCACATCCTTATCCTTAGTGGTTTCTAGCTTTATGATCGCAGTTATCACTTACATTTCCGTCATGGAAAGAGTCAAGGAAATTGGTGTTATTCGTTCTCTTGGTGGGCGCAAGAAAGACGTCTCGCGTCTATTTATCGCCGAGAATTTGGTTACTGGCTTCATGAGTGGTGTCATTGGTTTAATCATCACTGCGATTGCTTGCTTAATTATCAATCTAGTTATCAAGCCGTTTGGTGTGCCAGCGATTGCCTTATTAACATTCCCAATCATTTTAATCATGATGGCGTTAAGTATTGTTTTAAGTGTTCTTTCTGGATTAATCCCATCAGTTCACGCTTCTAGACAAGATCCAGTCATTGCGTTAAGGAGTGAATAAAAAGTGAAAAAAGTGGCTTTAATTTCTTTGGGGTGCGCGAAAAACCTTGTTGATAGTGAAAACATCTTAGGTTTACTTTTAAAAAACCACTATGGAATAGTCTCAAATAAAGAAGAGGCAGATATTTTAATTATCAATACATGTGGTTTTATCGAGGCTAGTAAAAAAGAAAGCATCGATGTCATTTTAGATAACATCAACCATAAACAAAAAGTGGTGGTCACTGGTTGTTTAGTAAACCGTTATATTGATGAACTTAAAAAAGAAATCCCAGAAGTAGACTTATGGATTCCTATTAGAGATTATCCAAGATTCAATGTTTTATTAAAAACATTAGATAAAGATATTACAAACTATGAAGGCTTAAATGATGATTATCGTTTAGTTTCTACTGGTACCTATAGTGCTTATCTAAAAATTGGAGAAGGTTGCTCTAACTGCTGTAGTTATTGCGCTATCCCATTAATTAGAGGGCCATATGTTTCTCGTCCTTTTGAAAGCGTGATTAAAGAAGCTAAAAAACTCGCTAACGAAGGCTATAAAGAATTAATCGTTTTAGAACAAGACACCACAAGATATGGCCTTGATTTAAAAGAAAAGAAAACAATCGTCGATTTATTAAAAGCACTCGTAGCGATCCCAGGACTAGAATATGTCCGTTTATTTTATTTATATCCTGATGAAATCACTGATGAACTCGTTGAACTAATTGCTAAAGAAGAAAAGTTAACACCATATTTTGATATCCCCATTCAACATAGTGAAGACACTATCTTAAAAGCCATGAATAGACGTGGTGATAAAGCTTATCTCACCTCTTTATTTAATAAAATAAGGAATAAAATACCTCACGCTATTCTTAGAACCACTGTTATGGTGGGTTTCCCTGGTGAAACAAAAAAAGACTTTAATAATCTTCTGAAGTTTATTAGTGACATCAAATTTGATCATTTAGGCGCCTTTAAGTATTCAAAAGAAGAAGGCACAGCTTCCTATACCTACCCTCATCAAGTAAGAGAATCCACTAAACAAAGAAGATTAGACGCTATTATGGAACTACAACAAAAGATTTCTTATGAGCAAAATAAGAATCACATTGATGAAATCATGACTGGTTTAGTGGTGGGTAAGGAAAACGGCTATTATTTATTAAGAAGTTACTATAACGCCCCTGATGATGTGGATGGGAAAATTTTATTTTCCTCTCCTAAAGAATTAAAGGAAGGCGATAAAGTCAAAGTCTTAATCAAAGAAAGCTATGTCTATGATTTATATGGAGAATTAGTGAATGAATAAATCTAAATACTTCGATAAATATCAACTCTTATTAGCTATCGTGACCATTGCCTCTATGATCATCAGCACAATTCTATTTATAGTGATGGTTATTACTGGCACAAGAATCTATGACGAAAGTGGTGCTCTAACTGGTATCACCTATAACAATATTCTTCAAACCATCTTCACGATGTTCTTCTTAACGCAATTGATTGCTTTAGTGTGGTTTCTTGCTAGAACTATCACCTATAAGATGAGACTTAAAGAAGAAGACATATAATTTATTGCCTAAGTTAAGTATTTATGTATAATTATTAATGCTGCCCCCTTAGTAAAATGGTATTACGCATCCATGGTAAGGATGAATCGGTGGTCCGATTCCGCCAGGGGGCACCACGAATTTTAAATCCTTTGATACAATTTGTATTGAAGGTTTTTTAATTTTCTAGTGTTTGATATAATAATCAAAATAGAAGGTTTAGCGTATGAAAAAAGTGTTAAAACCAAATGGTGAATTAGTTTTAGTGAATGGTCATAACATCCATGTTTTTCGTGATGGAAACGTCAATGCCCCTAAAATCATTTTTATGCCTGGTCACTGCACAATTTCACCAGTTTATGACTTCAAAGTACTGTATGAAAAATTATTAAATAATTTTCGTATTATTGTTGTTGAAAAGTTTGGCTATGGTTATTCAGATATTTGGGATGCGCCATGTGATATAGATTCCTTGGTGAACGAACAAAGAGAAGCGTTAATGACATTAAGGGAAACTGGGCCATTCATTTTAGCTCCACACTCTATGAGCGGATTAGAAGCAATGAGATGGAAACAGTTATATCCCGACGAAGTATCTGGAATAATTGGCATTGATATGGCAAACCCTATGTCTTTCAAAGAATGGACAGAAGAACAAATAGAAAAAACCGCTAAATCTATGGAGTCTCAAAGATGGTTAGTTAGACTTCTTTTAAGGGTCAACTCTACATCATTAACAACAGAAGAATATAAACAACATAAACTTCTAAAGAAAAGAAATGTCTTTAATAAATGCACAATTAACGAAGCAAAAGAAGTTTTGAAAAATTCAAAAATCGTGGAAGAGGCTGGGAATATCAAATGTCCATCGTTGCTTTTTGTTTCAAATGGAGAAGGTCAAGAAAAAGGCTGGATTCAATATCAAGAACAATTAGCTTTAGATATGGGGGCAAAAATCATTAAATATGATTGCAATCACTTCATTCACTACCACAAATCTGAAGAGATGGCAAAAGAGATAATTGAATATTTTGCTAATAAATAATAACGACACTTTTGGGCAAAAAAACGATACTTGTATCAAATGTTTAGTACTTAGACAGTTAAAAACTGCAGCGATCATATCCAATCACTGTTTTTTTGTGGTTTTTCTTTTAAAAAGGTATAATAACAAAAAAGAGGATTATTATATGAAAAAGAAATTTTTATTTTTACTCCCATTATTATTGATGCCTTTAGTAGCGTGCGATATGAGTAATGCTAACAAAGGCGATGGTGATGACGCTGAAACAAGCGAACCAGGTGCAGGCGATAAATTATCTTATGATAAAAAAGAAGTTTACAACAAACTTAAAAACTATGGCAAAGCAACCGGTTTTGATATCACAATGGATACCAAATCCGTTAGTGGCGGCGAAACAACCAATAGCACTATCGAAGTCGGCATGAAAGATGATATGGTTTGGCTTATTAGTGATGATGGTAGCTATACCGGTATTGAATTAACAAGTGCCACAACTATCACAGCCTTCACTAGTGAAGACGGTATTACATTTAATACAAGTGAACTCGGTCCAGAATCTCTTAACGGTCAAACACCAGAAGAATTCTATGATTACTATGCTGAAACTCTCACCATGTATTTCTATATGGCGGAAAACTATAAAGTTTTAGGCTTAAGTAAAGTCAAAGACTTAACATATGCTGGTAGAAGCGCTACTGAATATGCCTTTGATATGCGTTATGGGGTAATGGGTACAACCGCTAAGTTATATCTTGATAAAGAACTTGGTATTAACTTATATCTCTTCGCTGAAGCTGTTGATGAAGAAGGCAATAAAGATTCTACTGAATTTGATGTCAAATCATTCTTAAGTGGTAGTCAAGTTAATAAACCAAACATTCATTAATGTAAAAGTAAATAATTAAGCGTCTTATAAACAGGCGCTTTTTTATTGCTAAGTGATATAATATGCGCGTATGGAAAGAATTGAGTACATTTTAGACTTTTGTAAAGAACTAGGAAAACAAATGATCGCCAGTGGGGCGAATATCGAAAGAGTTAATCTCACTATCGAAAGAATTTGTCATGCCTATGGCCTTCATGATGTGACGTGCGCTAATTTAAGCAGTCGTATTTCTATCAGCGCTAAAGATGAAAATAAGTTATATGCACATCGTCAAACTGATGTACCACCACAAAACATTAATTTAGAAAAGCTTAAAAAGCTTAATAATCTCGCTTTTGATGTTTGTAAAGATAAACCAAAAGAAGATACTTTATACGATTTATTACACAGTATTAAAACCAATGACTTCCCATGGTGGGTCATGATGATTGGTTTTTTAACGGCCATGATGGGTTTAGCCAGAATCTTCTGCGCGGGTTGGGCAGAGATCTTAGTGGTGGAGCTCAATACTTTATTACTTTTTGGCCTTTCTAGAGCGTTAACTAAAGTTCATATTAATAAAATTATTACTAACTTCTTCAGCATGTTCTTATGCTCTTTAATAGCGATGGGACTATATGCTGCGCATTTTATTGATAATTTCTACATAGTAGTTATCACTAACGCTTTCTTCTTAATCCCTGGAATTCCGATGATTAACTGCGCAAGAAACATCTTATGTGGTAATGAGATGAATGGGGCGATTGATTTATTAAAAGTTCTTTTAGAAGTCTGCTCTATCGTCGCTGGTGTTGCCGCGGCTTATGCCTTACTTGGTGGAGCAACTGGCTATCCACAAATAGAAGAATCATTTAATCTTCGTAATAATTTAGATCCAGTCTTATCATCGTTTGAACTAGTGTTTCTAACACTAATGGCATCAGCTGGCTTTAGTATTGTCTTTAACATTCAATTAAAAGATTTACCATTCGCGGCCTTAGGTGGCATCATCGTAAGAGTGGTCCATATTCTCTTTAAATTAGCCTTCCCTGCCTATGCCTTTGTCTATACAATATTTGCCGCTTTCTTTGCCGCTTTATATAGTGAAATCTTAGCGATCACTAAGAAAGAACCATCCACCTTATATTTATATCCATCGATTGTTCCTTTAATCCCTGGAGATTTATTCTATTACGCTGCGTTAGGAATAGTTTGGGGCAACGCTTCTATCTTTACAAAGTTTGGTCCAGACCTAGCCCTTTCACTCGTTGGTATCTCAGTGGGATTTGTCTTATGTTCCACAATCGTGCACTATATAAGAAAGTTCAAATTCTTAAAGCTCAATAACAACAAATAGTTTGATATAGTCAATTAAATTTGCCCCAGTTTGGGGCTTTTTAATTAAAAAGAATAGATATTTCCCCTTAAAAGTGGCATCATTTATATAGTTACGAGGTATATATTATGAACAAAAGAAAATTCTTTTTGCTTCCTATATGTCTTTTGCTTTTGGGTGCTTGTAATTTAAATCAACCCCAATCAAAAGCCAGCGAGAAAGCATCAGAACCAGAAGTTTCTGAACCAGAAGCCTCTTCAATAGAAGAACAAACATCTTCTGAATGTGAACACCAATTCGGCGATTGGACCATTACTATGATTCCAACCTGTACCGAAAAAGGTGAAGAAACTAGAGTTTGTAGCAAATGTGGCGCGAGTGAAAAAAGAGATGTCAATCCTTTAGACCACAAATGGGATGAGGGTGTTGTTACAACTATCCCAACAGTGGAAGCCAAAGGCGTAAAGACATTTACATGTGAACGTTGCCAAGCCACTAAAACAGAAGATATTGATAAAGTCCAAGGTATACGTGTGACATTTACACATTCCGCAGAAGATCATTTCAAAGTCTTTGTTTTTAAAACAAAAGCATATACAACAGAAACACCTGTCGAAACATATTCTTGCTATGCAAGAGATGAAAATGGCAACGCCATTAATTTCGATGCAAATGCTGCTTTACAACCACAAGTAAGCTTCAGAGTCGTTTGTGATGAAGGCTATTCTGTTGGTGTTAGAAACATTAAGATCACAGGTGCTAATTATAAGAACCTCAAACAAGGTCCTACTATGCAAGACGAAGATCCAACAGTTAAAGACCTTATCGATGAAACATATTTCAGAATCACAAAGATTCAAGGCGATATCACAGTTACCATTACTCCAATTAATGGAGAACAAAAGGTTCCTGAAGCGGAATTTGTGACAAGTCATTGCTCTGTTGTTGTTTATAAGGGTCAAACTATTGCTGATGATAACATCGATACAGAAGATATTATTCAAGCTAGAGATGGAACTTCAGGTGAACCAGTTGATAATGGCGATGGACAAATTAACTTCAAAGTTATTCCAGAAGCCGGTTATAAATGGAATCATGGTTTAACTGCAGATGCTAATGTGAAAGATTTACCATTTGTCTATCTCAGTCAAACTGGCGCTGCTAAAAACTTCAAAATCGTTGATGCAGAAAACAATGTTTATCGTATCACAAAGGTTGCTGCAGACATTGCTATTAAGATCAGATGTGTCCCAGAAGCTGGTGAACCAACAACAGGTCACGTTGTAACATTCGTTACAGAGCACTGTAAGGTCCTTGCTTATGATATGCAAGATGCAAGATTTGCTCCAGCCGAATTAGTGGATAACAAAGCCTTTGCAAGATTAAAAGACGGCGATATCGCTACATACGTTAAAGAAGTTAAGGGCGTTGACGCAAATGGTGATGGCGACTATGACGATGAAGGCGATACCGCTCCAGTCGCAGAAGTTGCTCCACAAATTAACTTCTTAGTTGTTTGCGATGAAGGCTATGAATTCAATAGTGGTGTTGAAGTTGGTGCTGAACCAAAAGCAGACACAATTAGTTTCATTTCCGGAAAGGCTAATAAGTTTAAAAATGTTGGTGATGGCGTTTATAGAATTACTAAAGTTCAAGACAATTTAACTGTTACCATTACCGCTACACCTAAAGCTGCCTAATTTATATCAAACTGAATAAAGCGGTGTCTTTATGGCATCGCTTTTTATTATATAAACTTGCAAATATTTGAAAGACGAGTAGAATAATCTCCATAACTTAGTTAAGGAGGTTATGCTATGAAATTTGTCGGACGTATATTCTCAATTATCGGTGGTGTCTTAGGCATCTTAGCGGGTTTAGGACTCATCGGCACTGGTGTATGTTTATTATTAATTAACATCCCAGAAGTTAAAGACTTATTCTTGGACATCATTCAATTTGCCGAAGATAAGACATCTGTTCCATTTTCTAACTATCTCGATTTAATGATTACAGGTTCTATTATCTGTGCGATTGTTGAATTCATCTATGCCGCTATTTGTTTCACTGGCGCTGGCTTATCATTATCTTGTCATAAGAATAAATCCTATATTGCCACAATTGTTTTAAATGTCATTGGTTGCTTCAATACATTTGCAATTTTAGGTGCAATCTTCGGAGTTATCTTCGATAAAAAGAATGAATAAGTCATTTAAATAACTAGCGAAATAAGAAAGAGTTGCCTAATGCAATTCTTTTTTATTTTATTAAGTTTACATATTTGTCATAATTGAAGTGACAAGAAAGGCTTATCTTTGTAGATAATGGCAAAGCATATGAAAAAACTAGTTGTTTATTTTTCTCGTGTTGGTGAAAACTCCGTTAATGGAGAAATTGAAATCATTAAAAAAGGCTTCACTGAAATCTTAGCGGAAAAGATCGCCGCGAGTACAGGCGCTGCGATGTTTAAGATTGAACCAGTGGAACCATATCCATTTGACTATAACGAATGCGTTAAAAGAAGTAGAAAAGAAGATGAAACAGGTGAAAAAGTTCCATACTTACACCCACTTCCATCTTTAGATGAATATGATGTGATTTATTTAGGCTTCCCTTGCTGGTGGAGAACTTATCCACGCGTGGTGGCCTCCTTTATCGCTGATTATAAGTTTATTGGTAAAACCATTTATCCGTTCTGCACAAATGAAGAAGGTTCTTTAGGCCTCGCGGAAATGGAACTTAAAGGTGCAGCAAGAGGGGCAATTATTAAACCTGGCTTTGCGTGCAAAGGTATAGAAGTAAATAACGTTGATGATAAGCTTGCTAATTGGATGAAATAATTATGAAGAAAAGTGTAACAAAAGATATCTTTTATGTTGGCGTAAATGATCACCAAATCGACCTTTTTGAAGGTCAATATATCGTCCCAAATGGGATGGCTTATAATTCGTATGTCATCAAAGATGAACTAATTGCCATTATGGACACTGTAGACCAGCATTTTACTGATGAATGGCTTAATAATATCGCCCAAGTTTTAGAAGGTGAAAAACCCACTTATTTAATCGTCCAACATATGGAGCCAGATCACTCCGCGAATATCATTAATTTCTTAAAGAAATATCCTGATACATATGTCGTGGGCAACGCCAAAACATTTAAGATGATGGAACAATTCTTCCACGAAGAAATCGCCCACAAACTCATCGTTAATGATGGTGATTCCCTTAACTTAGGCAAGCACATCTTAACATTTGTCTTTGCCCCAATGGTCCACTGGCCAGAAGTTATGGTCACTTACGACAGCGAAGACAAAGTCTTATTCTCCGCGGATGGATTTGGTAAATTTGGTGCCTTAGATGTTGATGAAGAATGGGATTGCGAAGCCCGTCGATATTATTTTGGTATTGTTGGCAAATATGGCGCACAAGTGCAAGCTCTTCTAAAGAAGGCTAGTGCTTTAGACATTCAAATGATTTGCCCATTACATGGTCCAATCTTAAAAGAAAATCTAGATCATTATCTTAAACAATATGATATTTGGTCTAGCTATCAAGCTGAGACTGATGGTGTCGCTATTTTCTATACATCTGTATATGGTCACACTAAAGAAGCAGTGGAACTACTTAAGGAAAAATTAGAGGCGAATGGCACTCCTAAAATCGCTGTCGCGGATTTAGCTAGAGACGATATGGCGGAAGCAGTGGAAGACGCTTTTAGATATTCTAAGATTGTCTTAGCCACAACCACATATAACGCTGGTATCTTCCCATTCATGGATACATTCATTGCCCATTTAGTGGAAAGAAACTTCCAAAACAAGAAAATCGCTATTATTGAAAATGGCACTTGGGCACCTCTAGCGGCGAAAGTTATCAAAGATAAACTCGCTAATTCTAAGAATCTAACATTCGTAGAACCAACTGTGAGAATTCTTTCCTCAATGAGCGAAGAAAATAAAGCTCAAATCCAAGCGCTCGCGGACGCTCTTAGTAGTGACTATAAAGCCATCAAGGAAATTAAAGAAGAAAAGAAACCAGAGCTTGATCCAAAAGCTTTATTCAAGATTGGTTATGGTTTATATGTTGTGACATCTAACGATGGTAAGAAAGATAACGCTTTAATTGTTAATACAGTTAGTCAGCTAACTGATACACCTCTAAGAGTGGCTGTTAACATCTCTAAACTTAATTATTCTCACGACATCATCAAGAAAACTGGTGTTCTTAACGTTAACTGTTTAAATAACGAAGCCCCATTCAGTGTCTTCCAATCATATGGCTTCCGTTCAGGTAAAGATGTTAATAAGTTTGAAAATGAAGAAGTGATGAGAAGTGAAAACGGCTTAGTGGTCCTACAAAACTATATCAACGCTTTCATTTCTTTAAAGGTTGATAACTATGTTGATTTAGGAACACATGGCATGTTTATCTGCTCTGTTACTGAAAGTAAGATTATTAATAATATTGAAACAATGACTTATAACTACTATCAGGCTAATGTTAAACCAAAGCCAAATGCCGAAAAGAAAAAAGGCTTTGTTTGTAAAGTCTGTGGTTATGTCTATGAAGGTGATACATTACCAGAAGATATCGTCTGCCCACTTTGTAAACATGGAGCGGCAGACTTTGAAGAAATAAAGTAAGGAGAAAGTTATGAAGTACGTATGTCAAGCGTGTGGATTCATCTACGATGAAGACTTAGGCGATCCAGATAGAGGTATCGCTCCTGGCACAAAGTTTGAAGATTTGCCAGATGATTACACCTGTGCATGGTGTGGTGCAGGTAAAGACTTATTTGCGGCGCAATAAAAAAAGCGATTTTACATCGCTCTATAGTAACTAATCTATTTTAAGATTTTACTTTTGTATAAGTAGAAGGCGGCAATTGTTTTGCTGTCTTTTATTTTGTTTGTGTTAATAAGTTCTTCAACTTCTTCTAATGAAAGAGTAAATAAATCGATGCATTCATCGTTATCTAGGTGTCTTTCTTCTTTCACTGCTTTCTCGCAGTAATATAGATGAATAACTTCGTTAGAATAACCAACAGTGGGGTACATATCGCCTAAAAAGATCATTTCAAGTGGGCGATAACCTGTTTCTTCTAACATCTCTCTTTCCGCTGCAGGAAGAGGAATTTCTCCTTCTTCTAACTTACCCGCAGGGATTTCAATAATCTCTTCATCGAAGGCGTAACGGAACTGTCTTTCTAAAACAAATTTGTTATCAATCTTAAAAAGAATGCCCACTCCCCCGCGATGATGAACTATTTCTCTAAGAGAAGTATTGCCATTTGGGCATGAGACAACATCCTTAGTGACATTAATGACACGTCCTTGATAGATTGTTTCGCTTGATATCTTTTTCTCAGCTTTATCCATGCCTTTATCATACTCTTTTTTCGCATCTTATTTGCAATAAATAATATTTATAACTAAAATATTAGCCAAAGAGGAACTTTATTATGCAAGAGATTAAGAAAGATTATTTGAAAAAACAAGCAAAGTCTTATGAGAAAGACAGTAAAAACGTCATCCTTAGACATGCGATGTGCAATAACTCCATTTATTCTTTAGCGAATAACCAAGACAATGCTAAAGATATGGACTTTAATTTTGATATTAATATCAAAACATTGCCAGCCGCCAACCAAAAAGCTTCTGGTAGATGCTGGATTTTTGCCGCTACTAATGTGTGCCGTGAAATCATCGCTAAAGAATGTAATTTATCTAACTTTGAATTATCACAAAGCTATTTAGCGCTTTTTGATCGCTTTGAAAAAGCTAACTATCTTTTAGAAGCCGTCATTGAACTCATCGATAAAGATTATGATGACAGAACTTTAACATTCTTACTTCAAAACGGTGTTGGTGATGGTGGCCAATGGGATATGTTTGTTAACTTGGTTAATAAATACGGTTTATGCCCAAAAAATGTCTTCCCAGAAACCAATACTTCTAGTGCCACTAGAGAAACTGGTCAATTAATTAACTTCAACATTCGTAAATTTGCTTCTAAAGCTAAAGCCCTATATGAAAAAGAAGGCTTAATCGCGGTCAGAAAAGAAAAAGAAGCTTTGCTTAATAAGTTCTATGTTTTATTAACTAACGCTTATGGACTCGTTCCAGAAAAGTTTGATTTTGAATATACCGATAAAGATGGTAATTACCATTTAGAAAAAGATTTCACACCTCTTTCCTTCAAGGAAAAATACCTTGGTAAACAATTAGATAACTTTGTTTCTTTAATCAACGCTCCAACAAAGAGCAAGCCATTTAACAAAGCTTATACTATTAAATACCTCGAATGTGGTCGCTGGAAAAGATGTCACCCATTTAAACGTCACCATGGATAGAATGAAAGAACTCATTTTGTCTCAACTTAAAGATGACCGCATCGTCTGGTTCGGTAGTGATGTTGGCTTCTATGGAGATAGAGAACTTGGTGTTTGGGATGACGCAAAATTTGACCTAGATAGCCCATATGGCTTAAATCTCTTAATGGATAAAGGTGAATCTTTAGATTATCACGCTAGTCAAATGAACCACGCTATGTGTATCACTGGTGTTTCATTTAAAGACGGTGTCCCAAGCAAATGGAAGATTGAAAACTCTTGGGGTACTGACCGCGCTAAAGCGGGCTATTACATCATGTCAGCCTCTTGGTTTGATCAATTTGTTTATCAAGCCGTTGTGGATAAGAAATATCTTTCTAAAGAAGAACTCAGAGCCATCTCTAATAAACCAGTGGTTTTAAAACCATGGGATCCAATGGGTTCATTAGCCGACTAATATATGCACAAGTTTCAACTCTATCTATTTGATTTTGATGGCACTCTATTTGATACTTTGCCTTCCTCTAAGTATGTTTTTAAGATGGCTTATAAAAATATCGGTCTAGAATGTAACGAAGAAGAAGTGCTTGGTTTTACTAGAGAACCAATCCCAGATAGCTATGCTAGAATAGGTGCCCCTAAAGAAAAATTCAATGCTTTCATGGATGACATTGAGAAATATGTGAACTCCCAAGAAAGCGTTAACCTAACAGGAATTTATGATGATACTTATG
>JAEEGJ010014591.1_pt1 | contig 18594 bp, 12 predicted proteins | sample 8958761 | NCBI WGS metagenome assembly JAEEGJ01 (sample SAMN16246546, study PRJNA631951) | gut metagenome | biome: gut microbiome; feature: rumen; material: RS-attached | host: Bos | place: Iran: Karaj | collected 2018-10
GGCGGCGTCATAAAGAACTATGACTCTTCAATCTTCTCGCACGCGACTGATGTTCCGCGCCTGATGCCCTTTGCGAGGGAAGGAACAGAATTCGTGAAAAGCGCTGAGACAATAGAGCGCCTTCCTGAGACTGACGCCTCAGCAGTGAGGTGGCAGGACTGGACCAATGGCAGCCTCTATACCCTCGACTCATCGGGAGTCCCGGTCATGACCCACGATTACTATTTCCGGCTCCTGAAGGACGGCCTTAAGGCGCCTCTCACGCTCTATCTGGGCACCGGCATGGAAAGCATAGGCGGAGCCGGGCGCAGCGTCGTCTGCGGCCTGGACGGCAGCGGCGAGCGCTTCTCCGCGTCGGCTCCTGCGGCAGACGGAACTGAGGGTACTGGCACTGGCACGGACGTATCTGCTCCTGACGAGTTCTGCGCCTTCGGCGGGAAGAGGGACTATTCCGCGATGAACTTCCTCACCGGGCGCCTCCGCGCCGTCTCCGGAAGGACCGGTCAGGAAGGGACTGCCTACGTGCCATTCGTCGCCGAGTACGTCTCGGAAATTGATGATAATGTGAGCCCTGTCTGGACGCAGAACTATCCGGACAGCTGCACGGTCCTGTCCTTCGGCAGGGACGCGGAGTCCCCCTTCAGCTGGACCGAGCGGATTGTGTCAGAGAGCAGCGTGAAGGACACTGCAGCTGTCTCGCCGGTGAGAAAGGCCGGCACGTTGCATGACGCGTCTGACGCCTTCACGGTAACGCCTCAGGGCGGGATCCCCTTCAGCCTCAACTTCTCTGAGACCTACCGCGGGAAGATTGAGAACAGCGAGAGCGCGGCCCCTGAGAGCAGCGTCTTCGCGAGGATGAGGAACGGCACCGCGGTGCTGAGGCTTGTTCTGAACGGAAACTATGAGGACACCGGCGCGAGGAGGGCGGATTTCAGGTATGTCCTGAAGAGGAGCACCATTGGTCACCTTAAGGACACGGAGACCGACCCATTTGATCTCAAATCGGCAGAGAGCCCGGTGTGGCTCGGCGACACAGTCATAGGCTCGGTGATTTTCGGCGGAAGGGTCGTGAGCCCCAGGATGATATATCTCCAGGATGGAAACTGAGGAAAATGCTTGGCTCGTCCCTGATCTTAAGGACGGAGCGGTGTTCGAGACCAAAGTCGTGATTAAGAGGAGCATCTTCATCACGACCGTGGGGCGCGTGCGCGGTCTCGACGGGGCCAAGAAGTTCGTCGCCGACATCTCCGCGAAGTACAGCGACGCGAGGCACAACCCCTTTGCCTTCAACGGCGGCCCCGCGGGAAACAGCGGCTTTGCCGGCTGCTCCGATGACGGCGAGCCGCACGGCACAGCGGGGCAGCCCATGCTGCAGGTGGTCCTCCACTCCGGCATCGGCGAGGTAGCGGCGGTCGTCACCCGCTACTTCGGCGGCATAAAGCTCGGGACCGGCGGACTCGTCCGCGCCTACCAGGGCTGCGTAAGCGACACGCTGAAAGAGCTTCCGGTAAAGAAGTTCATTGAGATGAAAGCATTCCGCGTGAGGATCTCCATGGCCTATATAGGGGTCCTGAAGCGCCTCCTGGGGCAGGTCGGCGCCGAGACTCTTGAAGAAAATTATTCAGCGGAGGCTGATTTTCTGGTAAACGTCCCCATAAAAGAAGAGAAACGTTTTGCCGCGGCGGTTGTCTCGCTCTCCTCAGGCTCTGCCGTTGTGAGCGAGGTGCCGGCGTTCCCATAGATTTTTCATAAAGACAGGAATAAGTAAATAAATGAGAGAACTTCCAAAGTTTTCGGCGATAGATCCCGCGAAGATCGTGCCGTCAGTACAGCAGGCCATCTCTGACTACAAGAAGGCGATAGAGGATGCCTGCGCCAAGGGCGTCTATACCTGGAATGACTTCATTGTCCCCCTCAATGAGGCAGACAAGAAGTTCGATGATGTCTGGCATCCCATCGTGCATCTCAACGGCGTTACCAACACCCCGGAGCTCAGGAAGGCCTTTGAGGCGTGCCTGCCCGCGGTAACCGAGTTCTACAACTGGGCAGGGCAGCATGAGGGGCTTTTCAAAGGCTATACCGCGCTGCACGAGAGCCCAGAGTTCGCAAAACTCAGCAAAGCGCAGCAGACCGAGATCAACCATGAGCTGAGGGACTTTAAGCTCTCCGGATTCGGACTTCCTGACGAGAAGAAGAAGCGCTTCAACGAGATTTCCTCCGAGCTCTCGCAGCTTGCCGCGAAGTTCGGCAACAACCTCCTTGACTCGACTGTGGGCTGGAGCAAGACCGTAACCGACAAATCGCTTCTTGATGGGCTTCCTGAGTCATACCTTGCCGGAGCGAAGGAGAAGGCTGAGGCCAAGGGGCTTAAGGACTCCTGGCTCCTCACGCTTGACTTCCCCAGCTACAGGCAGGTCATCATGTACGCGGAGAACAGGGAACTGAGGCGCGAGATCTACGAGGCCTACATGACCCGCGCGTCAGATTTGGGCCCCAATGCCGGAAAGTGGGACAACGGCCCTGTGATGCGCGACATCCTGAGGCTCTCCGAGGAGCAGGCCAGGATCCTTGGCTGCAATAACTACGCGGAGCTCTCGCTTATTCCCAAGATGGCAGGCAGCACCTCCGAGGTGTTCAGCTTCCTCCGTGAGCTTGCCTCCCGCGCCAAGCCGCAGGCCGAGAAGGAGCTCTCTGACCTCAGGAAGTTCGCCGCCGAGAACCTCGGCATGAAGGAGCTTGAGCCCTGGGACATGACCTGGGCTTCCGAGAAGCAGAGAAAGGCGCTCTACGACATCGATGACGAGCAGCTCCGCCCGTACTTCCCGCTTGAGCGCGTGCTCTCCGGGCTCTTCGAGACCGCGCACCGGCTCTACGGCATCAGCGTCAAGAAGCATGAGGGCAGCGTTGATGTCTGGAACAGTGATGTCAGGTTCTTCGATGTGTTCAATGAGGACGGATCGCTCCTCGGGCACTTCTACTATGATCCGTTCGCCCGCGAGATGAAGCAGAGCGGCGCCTGGATGGACACCTGCCTTGATCTCGGGAAGGCTCCTGACGGCACGGTGCTTGAGCCGGTCGCCTACCTCTGCACCAACTTCACGAAGCCCGCCAAGGGTGAGGAGGCAAGGCTTACCCACGATGACGTGATCACCATCTTCCACGAGTTCGGGCACGGGCTCAACCTCCTTCTTACCGCAGTCGATGACGCTCCGGGCGTCACCGGCATCAACGGCGTTGCCTGGGACACGGTAGAGCTCCCGAGTCAGTTCATGGAGAACTGGTGCTGGGAGAAGGACGCGCTCTCCTACATCTCCGGAAGGACTGACACCGGCGAGCCGCTGCCTGACGATATCCTGAAGAGGCTCCTTGACGCCAAGAACTTCCACTCCGCCATGGGGACCCTCAGGCAGCTTGAGTTCGCGCTCACTGACTTCACGCTCTTTGCTGAGTACGATCCGGAGCATGGGAGGACCGTCGAGCAGATCACGGATGAGGTGAGGAAGGAGGTCAGGGTAGTTCCGACTGCTCCGTTTGACCGCTTCCTCTGCTCGTTCTCCCATATCTTCAACGGCGGCTACTCAGCGGGCTACTACAGCTACAAGTGGGCCGAGGTTCTCGCGGAGGATGCCTACTCCAAGTTCGAGGAGAACGGGATATTCGACAGAAAGACCGGCGATCTCTTCAGAAAGTGCATCCTCTCGGTCGGCGGCTCATGCGATCCGATGGAGGCCTTCGTCGCGTTCCGCGGCAGGAAGCCGACTATTGACGCGCTGCTCCGCCACACCGGCATCACTTACGTGAAGAAATGATCGTGAGTCTCTGAGTCATTATGCATACTCCCGGGGTTTGCCGGGAGCATTATGAGTTCTGGAAGCTCGCCATGTGCGGGCTTTCCTGTATTCGAACTTGCTCAAAACCGGTTTTTACTTGCTCAAAATACCAGAATAGTATTTTTTAAAAGTTCTTAGATAAATCAGATATCTATGCAAAAATTCATTTGAAAATAAGCCGGATTCAAGGGGGTTACTTGCTCAAAACCAATTTTTACTTGCTCAAAATACCGGAATGGCATTTTCTAAAAAATTTCGATAAATCAGATTATTGCGTGTAAACTCATCTAAAAACCAGCCAGTATCATGAGGAGTTACTTGCTCAAAACCAATTTTTACTTGCTCAAAATCTAAAACTGCTTGCTCAAAATACCGGAATGGCATTTTCTAAAAAATTTCGATAAATCAGATTATTGCGTGTAAACTCATCTAAAAACTAGCCAGTATCATGAGGAGTTACTTGCTCAAAACCAATTTTTACTTGCTCAAAATCCAATACCTGCTTGCTCAAAATACCGGAATGGTATTTTTTCGAGAAATGTTCGATAATTCAGATTGTTATGCGTAAACTCATATAAAAAGCAGCCTTAATCAATCGGAGTTACTTGCTCAAAACCAATTTTTACTTGCTCAAAATCTATTGCTTGCTCTGACACTCAGACGACACCCATTATGTGCCTTTTCTATCACAAAGAGTACTGCTGTCGAGTCGGCATTATTCTATAAGGCAATTGCATGCTGGCCAATTACCATTTAATTTTCAGTCCATGCTGTAAGACTGTACTTTCTTGATGGATCATTTGTTGTACCACTTGCATTTGCCAAATCTGCAGCAATCAGCTTTTTCATACGAGTCATAATAGTGTTCCGTGCCTTTCCAGTGTAATTCTCAAGTTCGTTTCTGGTGGCAGGACCATGATTGAATAGGTATGTAATAATCTGACGTTCCAAACTGTCCATTGTTTCCCAAAGACTGTTTCCCAACAGCTTTTCTATGCGCTGCCTCTGCCGGTTGGTTCGTATTAGAATATTGTTCTTCAAGGTCAGCTTCACCGAGTATCCTGGTTCACTGTACTCAGGGGGATCCAGGAAAAACTTATTCATGTCTTTATAGATACGCTTGACACCTTCGTTTAATTCTCTTACCCAGCTGAACTCCGTCAGAACTCTTGATATCCTTGGGTTTCTTGAGAATCTTGTGTTCTTGATGTTTTCGACCGTTACAATGCCGGGAAGTTTTCCCGGACTTTCGATCTCCATACGATCATCAAACATTTTGACCAGTATAAAGTTTCCGCTCAAGGCGTATTCGCGGTGGGTGACTGCATTGATAATGCCTTCCTGCCAGGCGAATTCAGGATATTCCGGTATAGTCTCGAATTTTCCTGTATTTTCGTCCAGCACTGTGAAGTCACGGAGTTGGCCACTAATGAATTTCTTCATGCTGACTATAATTTTAAGAATCGGCTCATCAATGCTAAAGTCCTTAATGATATTAAGCGATGCCCCAACTCCTGCATAATTCCCGTTGTAGCGTACAAAGCGAATCCTGCAGTTTGGATAGAACTGCATTATGTTTCTTGCAAATAGTAGAACAGCCGCATTCGTCAGTTTCTGTTTGCCGTCAATCTCTTTCATGAACCCTCGTGAGCTCAGAACCTGCTCACTGGGCAGACCTTCGGCATTTATGACTTCCTTATACTTTTCAAGAAGAGCTTCGTCCAAATCACTGAGTGTCGCATCAGGACAGATTTCATCCTCATAGCGCCTGGTGTTTCTTGCGTATTCGAGATTTCTGAGATCATCGCCTCTCATCTCCCTGGATTTGTCTCCTATGCGAAGGTAGGTTTGATCGTTCGCTGTCCTGATAATCTGATCTTGGGTTTCAAATATGTGGAGAAGCAGTAGCCGATCCTGCTGGCCGTTTTCATTGATTATGTCCAGAAATTCTTCCTTGAAGTCTGGCATAGGCTTGCAGCACTGCTTTGGAGAATTGATGAATTCGTTGATTTTGTCTTCAGAAACTGAGTTTATTCCCTCGAGCGCATGTGTTTTGTCATTAATTCCGAGGACCAGTGTTCCTCCACCGGCGTTCGCAAAGGCTGAAATATGCTGTGCAAGATCTGACGGCTTGATCTTTGCTGATTTTCGGTCGAAATATTTGTTTTCATGTTCATTGGTAATGTAGTCCAGCGTCAGGATTGGATTGATTTCGGAATGAACATTCATATGACCGCCTGCTGTATGAAACGAAAGGATGAAACACCGTAACACGAAAGTGTCAGAGTCCTTCAGGAAAGTGTTTTAGAAAAATTGCGTGGCAACTCTCAGGTTGTACTGCTGCCCAGAACTCAGTATTATTATAGTTTAACAAATTGAAATTGCTGTAAGCAGTAGTTCATTTTGTGTCGGCTGAATGTGAATTTCGCAGCTTCTTCTTAAGGAAGTCAGGTGAGGAGAGCGCATGCCGGATGATGTCTGAATTCTCTCTGATCGGCACCTGGCCTTGAAGGCACCAGGAAATGGTTTTCTCTCCGAATCCGAGGGAGCGTGATAGCGCTGCGGCATCAGTGCCGCTGGGCTTGAGAAGCCTTTGATATCCTCTTTTAAGGCGATGCCTTCAGCCATCCGATACTGCCTGTCGATTTCTCAGAAATTGAGATCAAAGATCCACATAGGGCTCATCTGGCTTCCACAGGCCTCACACAGACTGCTGATGTAATGGAGAAATCGTAATCACTGCCGCGTATCGTTTTCCTGATGGTTTCTTTCTTTAGGGAATACGGTCTCTCCCGCCTGCACGAAATGCAGAAGTCTGTTTTCACATTGTCCTTCATTTGCATCCCTTCCTGATAAATTCAGTTTCGGATCTGCGGCTTTACCGCGATGCAGGCTGACATTCCATGAGGGAGCTCAGAATCTGAGGGGGCTGCCGCAAAGCCTGTCCTGAACAGCAGCATTCTTCCTTTTAGCGGCTTTATTGCGTCGTGAGTAACACTGAGAGTATACTGGTAGAATCAGGCAGCAATAATTCTGGACCTGATTCATTGGCGTGATGCAATGAAATCTTATCCAATCAGACAGCGTCTGTATACTGTCCCAGGAACAGGACTGAATGAGGTGCCGGCTTTGGATGCGATGTCCGCACATGCCGGACAAATCCTCCATGCTGCAATACAGCAGCATATCGCGGATGGATGCATCACTGACTGTCAGATAGGTTCCTGTCATGCTCCGGCAAAGTAATGTACATGCACTGTGTGATCGTTAATATGTATTCAGATATGTTTCAGAGCTTTATCAGAACAAATTCAATATGATAATAATAAGACTACTCTGTTTACCTCTTTTGCTTCCAGTTATCATTATCTATATGATAATAAGATTTATCGTGTGGATAATAAAGCTATTTCCCAAATACAAAGTTACTGTCATTTGTTCTGCAGCTGCAACAGCAATCGGTGTTATAGCGGTGTTTTTCCCTGACGTGTTCAATATGAACAAAAGCAGCATTCACAGTTTTGAGATCACCTTAAGCGACAGAGACAGCGCACAGGAACTTGAAAAGTTCCTCGACGGGAATATAAACAAGATTGTCGAGCTGACTGTTCGCTACAAGCAGAATCTTGTGTACGGCATGGTGCCATGGGCCAGATACACGAAAGACTCCTACTATGGCGACAGGTATGATCCGGCCAAAGAAGGCTCCTGGTGGTGGGAAAGCGCCGATCCTGCCCATGACGTCACATTCAGCCATTTCGGTGAGAATGACAATTTTTATGTGAAGTCATTTCTGTACGACCAGAACTGGTTTGAGGTTGAGTACAGGGACTTCGGCGGAATCGGGTACTGTGACGCCGGGAGTAAGTACGCATATCAGCTGAGAGTTCCCTATGTCAGAAATGACGAGCTCGTATTTGAGTGGCATAGAGACAGGGAAAAAAGCAGGGACTATGTGGCAGTTCCGTCACCTTACTGGGTTTTGAAGGGAACCTTTGTTGTCAGCGTAAAAAATGGACAGAAGCTGACTGACAACATAAAAGCCTTATATGTTGAGCTGCAGCAGAAAAAGCTCAAAGCTGATTATGGCAGAGCATACGTTGTCCCGGAGATAGCCAGGATACTCGCAGTTGATCCTGCCTGCGGCGAGGAAACCGGCAGTGGTGAATATTCATTCTCCGGCAAAAGCTTTGAGCTGAAGCCTCTGAGTCAGAAGGATCTTGTGCAGATGTCATATAATTAAAAACAGTGATGTCCTGGGATTTCGTGACTGTGCGCCATCGGACGTTTTCAGCTGTCTCAGGACGACTATGAATTTCCGAGGCCCGTTTGCTGCTGTTTCAGTGAGCGGGTCATTTTTTATGGGTATAAACCAATTGCGGCCAATGCTGATGCTGTCTCAATTCAGGCATGGCTGAGAGCGGGCAGTAAATTTTTCTGATTTCCTGCAAAGCCATGCCTCTTAAGAAAGAGAGCGTGAGGTGCTGGCAGGGGGCAGTTTGTCCTGGCAAAGCATTGCAGGAATAAGGCGTGTCCTGTTTGCATAAGGCAGAGACTGAGTCAGACATCCTGTGGGTCTTGGAAATTGGAATGCTGGTGAACGCCATGCAGATGCGCCTGATCGCTTTGGCACCATGAAAGAGCTCAATGACTCAATCCTCGCATTGGTCATGGATGATACTGAGGAGAAACTGATGGCTGAGAATACAGAGATCGATAAGGAAGAGCTGGGTCTTGCGTGCCCGAAATGCGGAAAGAGAATCATTGAGGACGGCACGGCTTACAGGTGCGAGGCCGGTGATTTCAAATGCGGAAAGGAAATTCTCGGCACCGAAATCTCCCGCGATGAGCTGCAGAAGGCCATTGCGGGGCAGAGCGATGAGCTCGGCTTCAGGAGCAGTAAGACCGGCAAAACCTTTCTGGCCAGGCTGGTGCTCAGTGAGGCCAAGGACAGCCTTGACTTCAGGTTTTCTGACAGGAATGGCGAGGACTCCGGGCTGAAGTGCCCGAAGTGCGGCGGGAAAATCGTTGATGACGGCAAGGCTTACAAGTGCGAGAGCGGAGATTTCAAGTGCTGGAAGATCATCAGAGGCCATGAAATCACCCGCGAGGAGCTGCAGAAGGCACTTGACGGCAAGAGCGATGAGCTCGGCTTCACCAGCCGCGACTCCGGCAAACCCTACAAGGGCCGGCTGGTACTTAATGAGGCAAAGGACGGCCTTGCCGTTAAGCTTGACAGCAGAAAGAGCGATGACACCGGCCTTAAGTGCCCGAAGTGTGGCGGAAAAATCATTGATGACGGCAAGGCTTACAAGTGCGAGAGCGGAGATTTCAAGTGCTGGAAGAGCATCAGAGGCCATGAAGTCACCCGCGATGAGCTGCAGAAGGCCATTGCTGGCCAGAGCGACGAGCTTGAGTTCATCAGCCACAGCACCGGCAATCCCTATAATGGACGTCTGGTACTAAATGAGTCAAAGGACGGCCTTGCCTTTGAGTTTCCCGACAGGAGACGCTAGGACAGCTGGCTTAAAAGTCCGAAGTACCGCGGGAAAATCATCGACGACGGCGGGACTTACAAGTGCGATGGCTGCTATTTCAAGTGCCGGATGAAATCGGAGACCGGGAAATTATCCGCGGGGAGCTGCAGAAAGCCCGTGAAGGGTAGGGCTATGAGCCTGAGTTCATCAGCCGCGACACCGGAAGCCCAAAAGGCCCGAATTATCAATATGACAATAAGAGGAGAAACAGATGACTGAGAAGGACACCGGCATCGAGTGCCCGAAGTGCGGCAGGAAAATCATTGATGGCGGCACGGATTACAAGTGCGAGGCCGGAGATTTCATGTGCAAGAAGAACATGAGAGGCCATGAAATCACACTAGAGGAGCTGCAGAAGATCCTCGAGGACGGCAGGAGCGACGAGCTCGACTTTGTTGCCAAAGACAGACACCACTACAAGGGCCTTCTGGTACTGAATGCGGCAAAGAACGGCATCGACTTTAAGTTTCCCGACAGTAAGAGCAAGGACCCCGCAATTAACAAAACTGCCGACAGTAAGAGCGATGATACCGAGCTTCATTGCCCTAACTGCAAAAATAAAATCAAAGATGACGGCAGTACTTACCAGTGTGAGAGTGGCGATTTTAAGTGTCAGAAGACCTTCAGAGGTCATGAAATCACACACGAGGAGCTGCAGAAGGTCTTCGAGGACGGCAAGAGTGGCGAGCTCGACTTTGTTGCCAAAGACAGACACCACTACAAGGGCCTGCTGGTACTCAATGAGGCAAAGGACGGCCTCGACTTTAAGTTTCCCGAGAGTAAGAGCAAGGACCCTGTGATTAACAAGCCTGCCGACAGTCAGAGCGGGGACACCGGGCTTCACTGCCCGAAATGCGGGAATAAAATCATTGATGACGGTACGAATTACAAGTGCGAGGCCGGAGATTTCAAGTGCCTGAAGAACATTAGAGACCATGAAATCACCCGCGAAGAGCTGCAGAAGGTTCTTATTGACTGCAAGAGCAAGGAACTCGACTTCGTTGACAGAGACACTGGCAAGCCTTACAAGGGCCTGCTGGTGCTCAATAAGGCAAAGAATGGCATTGAATTCAAGTTTGCCAAAATCCGGGACAGAAGTGCCGATTTTGTACAGTCAAATTCCACAATGCTTATCATTGTTTTTGTTATTACTGTTGTTGCAACTGTAATCGGACTTGTGTCTGATCTATCCAGTATGAGCAAAAGTAGTGTTCATAGTTTTGAGATTACCTTAAGTGACAAGAAAAGCGCACAGAAACTTGAAGAGTTCCTCGACGCGAACGTGGGCAAGATTGTTGAACTGACCATCCACTATAAGCAGAATCTGGTGTATGGCCTGGTGCCATGGGCCAAATACAGTGAAGACTCTTATTATGGAGTCAAATATGACCCGGCAAAGGATGGCTCCTGGTGGTGGGACAGTGCCAGTGCTGCCCATGATGTCACCTTCAGCCATTTTGGTGACAACAACAGGTTTTATGTGAAATCATTCCTGTACGACAAGAACCTGTTTGAAGTAGAGTACAGGGACTTCGGCGGGATCGGGTACTGCGACGCCATAACCAGGTACGCCTACCAGCTGATGATTCCCTATGTCAAAAATGATAAGCTCGCGTTCGAGTGGCAGAGGGACAGGGAAAAAAGCAAGGACTATGTTGCTCTTCCGTCTCCTTACTGGGTGTTGAAGGGAACCTTCGTTGTCAACGTCAAAAAAGGCGAGGAGCTGACTGACAACATAACAACCTTATATGATGAGTTTCAGCAGAGAAAACTCAGATCAGACTATGGCAAGGATTACGTTGTCCCGGAGATAGCCAAGATACTCGCTGTTGATCCGGCCTGCGGCGAGAGAACCGGCAATGGCGACTACTCATTTTCCGGCAAGAGCTTTGAGTTAGAGCCTCTTACGCAGCAGCAGCTACTGCAGATGGCATATAACTAAAAAGCTTAGTCCAGAGATTTTGTGACCGTGCGCCTCCGGCCGTTTAAGATGTCTCAGGGCGACTGTGAATTTTCCCCGCCTGCTGCTCTTTCAGCGGGCGGGGTATTTTTATGGGTGAAAGCTGCCGCAGCTGATATAAATGCTTGCAGTATTCCGTGAACAAGGCGCACCGGCGCTATTTCCCAATAAAGGCGTCATGCTGAGACTCACCTGTGAAAGGCCTGCGTTTTCCTGGCAGTCAGCTATCTGAGCGCTGCTGCCTCAGTTCCTGATCATGACCCTTACGAGCTTGTGATCCTGCCCCTTGGTGAGGATGAGATCAGCCCTCTCGCGGGATGGGAGGATGTTCTCCATCAGGTTCTTAAGATCGATGCTCTCCCAGATGCCGGTCTCGACCTCGAGGCACTTTTCCACAGGCATGTCAGCAAACCTGTGGAAATACGCCTCTGGCTGGTTTTTGGCGTCCTCGCGGAGGCGCAGGAACCGGTCAAGGAACCATTTGCGCAGGAGCGGCTCAGGCGCATCCAGGTAGATGCTGAAGTCGGTGAAGTCCATGAGCTCGGAGGCGCCGGCGTCGGCCCTCAGGCACTCAAGGACATTGATGCCCTCTATGATGAGGATATCGGGCGAGCCTACGGGTACTCCCGGCCCCTCGACAGTGTCATAGGTCTCATGAGAATAAAGCGGCGCGCGGACATCCTTCTCTCCTGCCTTTATCCTCCTGACGAAATCGATGATCTTCTCCGCGTCATAGGACTCCGGGAAGCCCTTCCTGCTCATGATGCCGCGCCTTGTGAGCTCCTTCCCCGGATAAAGGAAGCCGTCGGTCGAGACGAGGGAGACCTTTGGGCGCGAGGGGAGCTTCTCAAGGAGAAGGCGGAGGATTTCCGCGGTGGTGGTCTTTCCTGCGGCGACCGAGCCCGCGATGCCTAGAATGAAGGTGCTTGGCCTTGTGTCACGGCGGAGGAGGCGCCCTACCGCGCCGCTTCGTGAGCGGTGCGCCTCATAGAAGAGCTGCAGCACTCCGGTGAGCGGCAGGTAGACCTCAGTAAGCTCGGACTGCGCGATGGCGGGATTCCTCCGGAGAACCTCCTCTGTGTCGTCATGCGAGAGCGGTGAGCAGAGCAGGGTGCCGAGAACAAGCCAGTCATCGCGCTCGAATCTGTCATAGACAGCTGCCTGATGTTCCGGCATTACGCCGTTTTCGGGTCTCTTATCCTGGTTATGATAGATTTCTTCAGACATTGTTCTCCGGCCCGGGGAAGAATCCCGGACTTCCGTGTTGCTGTGTAAACCGTAAGCCTCGCGGGCGGTCTGCCCTGACAGGGAGATTATATATTAAGTTCCGTGAAATTTGACCGGGCTCATAAAATCTCCTCTCTATAAGGAAAGCAATCAGATGCCGTCTCTCCTATCCGGGGCAGTGCATCATGCGCTGATGGCGTTTTTGGGATGGATTCATGCGGAACTGCGAGGAACCGTCCGTTTTCAGCGGTTCAGGGAAAAAATTTGTAAAAGAATTCTTACAATATATCAATGCGTTATGAAACAAATAAGAAAATTCTGAAAAAAGATCAAAAAATACTTGCAATCAAATAAGCTCACATTTATAATGTGCTCACACTTTTGGAGGGGTTCCAGAGTGGCTAAATGGAGCAGACTGTAAATCTGCCGGCTCTGCCTTCGATGGTCCGAATCCATCCCCCTCCACCATGTGCTCAATTTTGCGGGCATTGTATAGTGGCTATTACCTCAGCCTTCCAAGCTGGTGACACGGGTTCGATTCCCGCTGCCCGCTCCACTGAAAGTCCTTTTTAATTTCTTCTGTTTTCTGATTTTCCCTTAAGGTTCTCTCAGCATAATCATTCTGCTGATAAAGATATCCGCGGCGGATTCAGATATAATGCAGCAGCTGAACCAGGATGTGCCAAGAGGCACGGTTGATTTCACTTAAAGGTCGGAATTATGGCGGAAAAGGAAAAATTCATACGCGATCGCGTCCATGTCAATGTCGGAACCATCGGCCACGTTGACCACGGCAAGACTACTCTCACCGCAGCCATCACCACTGTGCTCGCGAAGTACTACCATGTCGGCCAGGCCATGAGGTTCGACGAGATCGACAAGGCTCCCGAGGAGAAGGCCCGCGGAATCACCATCAACACCTCCCATGTTGAGTATGATACCGAGAAGCGCCACTACGCCCACGTTGACTGCCCGGGCCATGCCGACTACGTGAAGAACATGATCACCGGAGCTGCCCAGATGGACGGCGCCATCCTCGTCGTCGCCGCGACTGACGGCCCCATGCCGCAGACCCGCGAGCACATCCTCCTTGCCCGCCAGGTAGGCGTTCCCTACATCATCGTCTTCCTCAACAAGTGCGACATGGTCGACGACGAGGAGCTCCTTGACCTCGTAGAGGAGGAGGTCCGCGACCTCCTGACCGAGTACAAGTTCCCCGGCGACAAGACCCCGGTCATCCGCGGCTCCGCCCTGGGCGCGCTCAACGGCGAGGAGAAGTGGGAGAAGAAGGTCCTGGAGCTCGCCGAGACCATGGACACCTATATTCCTGATCCGGTCCGCGACATTGACCATCCGTTCATCCTCCCCATCGAGGACATCTTCTCTATTTCCGGTCGCGGCACCGTTGTTACCGGCCGTATCGAGCGCGGCGTCATCCGCGTCAACGACGAGGTTGAGATTGTCGGCATCCGCCCGACCCAGAAGACCGTCTGCACCGGCGTCGAGATGTTCCGCAAGATCCTGGACGAAGGCATGGCCGGCGACAACGTCGGCATCCTCCTGCGCGGCACCAAGCGCGAGGAGGTTGAGCGCGGACAGGTTCTGGCAAAGCCGGGCACCATCACCCCGCATACCGTCTTCACCTCCGAGGTCTATGTCCTCAACAAGGAGGAGGGCGGCCGCCATACCCCGTTCTTCAACGGCTACCGTCCGCAGTTCTACTTCCGCACCACTGACATCACCGGAACCATCGAGCTCCCGGAGTCAGTCGAGATGGTCATGCCGGGCGACCACATCGAGATGAAGGTCTCCCTCATCCATCCGGTTGCGATGAACGAGAAGGACCGCTTCGCCATCCGCGAGGGCGGCCATACGGTAGGCGCAGGCGTCGTATCGAAGATCCTCGCCTGATAGGTTTAGAGTTGTCTCCGCAGCGCGGGGACTGTGTTTGAGAGGCGGGCTCCGGCCCGCCGGTAAGTTCGCGGTGAAAGCCGCTTCGGGTTCAAAATGGCTAGCACAACTGCTCAGGAAAAAGAGAGAAAGAGAAAGAAGAGACAGGCCCAGGCCGAGAAGGCAAGGGCTGCTGACACACAGACTGCCGCAGAGGGAACCGCAGCTCCTGCAGCTGACGCCGCTCCTTCGGGCGGAAAGAAGAAGGCCGCAGCGCCCTCCCACAGCAAGGCCGCTGACGTCGTCATGTGGTTCGTCGTCTGGGTATCGCTCCTTGCCGCTGTCGTCGGCAACTACATGATGACCCATCAGGGCGTTGTACTTTACCAGCGCATCCTGTTCGTCGTCGGCTGCTGCGTGCTTTCCCTGGTGGTCTTCCTTTTCACCTACCTCGGAAAGAGGACCGTAAAGTTCGCCAAGGACTCGCGCAATGAGCTGCGCCGCGTAACCTGGCCTACCAAGCAGGAGACTGTCCAGACCAGCGTCGTCGTCGCCATTGTCGTCTTTATCGTCTCCGTAGGCCTCTGGTTCTTTGACATCATCATCAGTTGGCTTGTTTCAACTTTCAACGCATGGCTGGGGTAAGCAATGGAAGATGCAGAAGTAATGAATCCTGAGCTCGACGAGGCTGAGCTCTCCGGCGGAGAGTATGAGTACGGGGAATCAGAGGCTGGTGAGTCCTCTGAGGACGGCGCTGAGGACTCTGCCGAGCAGGAAGGCGGGAAGAAGCGCAAGGAAAGCGCCAAGGCCGCTGAGAACCGCAGGCTGAAGGAGCAGAAGCGCGAGGAAGAGCAGAAGAAGAAGCTCGAGGAGCGCCGCGAGGAGGCCCGCAAGAACGAGGAGAAGGCCCAGAAGAACGGCAGGATGCACTGGTACTTCATCCAGACCTACTCAGGCTATGAGCTCCGCGTGCAGAAGGCCCTCAAGGAGCTTCTCTCCAACTCCCCCGAGGAGCTGCAGGACAAGTTCGCCGATATCCTGGTCCCGACCGAGGAGGTCGTTGAGATCAAGAACGGCGTCAAGCGCAGAAGCGAGCGCAAGTTCTATCCCGGCTATGTGCTGATCCGCATGGAGATGATGGACGCCACCTGGCACACCGTCAATGACCTGAGCTTCGTCATGGGCTTTGTCGGAACCACTAAGCGCCGTCCTACCCCGAACCCTATATCCGAGGCTGAGGCGAAGAGGATCCTCGATCGCATCAACGACAACGAGAACAATCCTAAGCCCAAGAACGAGTACCAGCCCGGCGAGGTTGTCCGCGTCATCGAGGGGCCGTTCTCCGACTTCAACGGCACGATCGAGGATGTCGACTACACCAAGAACAAGGTCAGGGTATCCGTCATGGTATTCGGCCGTCCTACTCCTATCGAGCTGGAGTTCTCGGAAATCGAGAAGGAACGCTAGTCCGGCGCATTTTCGGGCATAATGAAAGGGGGATCGTCAGCAGTTTCTGTTAACGGTCCCTTATGTCGTTTAGGGGCAGTGCTTTCCTGAGGCAGCATGCGGGCACCTCAGGAAAGCAGGCGCTGGCAGGCGCATCAAGAAGGCTTCAGCGCATGCCGCGGCAGGGACGCTTCTCTGAGGAATTTACAGGAATGAGTGACAAGTATCTGATTATCGGGCCCTCGTGGCTTGGCGATATGGTGATGGCCCAGAGCCTTTTCATGCTGCTGAGGAAGAAGCACCCCAGGGCGGAGATCCATGTCACCGCTCTGCCGTTCTGCGTGCCTCTCGTAAAGAGGATGCCTGAGGTCGACAAGGTCATTCCCATTCCGTTCGGGCACGGGCAGCTCCGGATAATGGCGAGGAGGCGCTTCGGGAAAGCGCTCGCCTCAGAGCATTACACCGAGGCGCTCATCCTTCCGCACAGCCTCAAGTCAGCGCTCATCCCGTTCTTCGCCGGCATTCCGGTAAGGCGCGGCTGGCTCGGGGAGTCAAGGCATTTCCTTCTCAATCAGATCTGGAAGGACAAAAAGCCCTTCCCCCTGATGGTCGATCAGTACCGCGCTCTTGCCTGGGATCCGAAAGACGAGAATGCGCCGAGGAGCGCTGATGAGATTGATCTGAAGCCTGTTCCGCTCCTCAGCACTGATGCCGGGAACGCCAGGGATGTCTATGAGCGCCTGGGCGGCGGAAGCACCGAGAACATCCTCGCGATCTGCCCGGGAGCCTCCTACGGGCCCGCGAAGAAGTGGCCCGCAGAGAGCTTTGCCGCGGTCGCCTCCTGGTGGATAGGACGGGGCGGCAGGGCGGTCATCATGGGCGCCGGCAAGGAACGTGAGGACGCGGCCAACATCCTGTCAGCGCTTACGCCTGAGGCGAAGGCCGGCTGCCTAGACCTTACCGGGAAGACCTCGATAACCGACTCCGTTGACCTTATGGCGCTTGCCGGTGCGGTGCTCACCAATGACTCAGGGCTCATGCATGTCGCGGCCGCAACCGGGCGCCCTGTTGTCGCCGTGTTCGGCTCCTCAACTCCCGGCTACACGCCTCCCCTCACGGAGAAGGCCGGGATCCTGCAGACTGACATCAAGTGCCGGCCCTGCTTCAGGCGCACCTGCAAATACGGGCACTACAAGTGCCTGAGGGACATCACTCCTGAGATGGCCGAGGCGGCTCTCGAGAGGCTGCTCTCCGCAGGCGGCAGCGCCAGAGCAGAGAATGCCTGAGGAGGGGATATGACGGGATGCGGCGGACTCTTCTGGCGTGCTCTTGCCTCAGGACTGGAGAACCTTGCGGTGCTGCCCGCGTTCCTTATGCTGCAGCTTCCGAAGAGGAACAAGCCCTCATACGGGAAGAGGCGCTTCGAGCTCCTCGGGCGGGGCGAGTTTATTCCGGCTGATCAAAAGACCGTCTGGATCCACACCGTAAGCGTCGGCGAGACGCTGGGCGCCGCATCGTTTATCAGGCTCCTTGCCTCTAAATGCCCGGATCTTCACCTCGTCGTCACCACGACTACGACGACAGGCGCGGCAGCAGCTGAGAAGTCCTTCAAAGGCATCGCCGAACACCGCTTCGCGCCTCTGGACGCGGGCTTTGCGGTTGAGGCGTTCCTGAGGAGAGTGCATCCATCCGCGCTCCTTATTATGGAGACCGAGCTCTGGCCCACGGCGCTTGCCGCGGCCAGGAGGCACGGCATTCCGGTCATCGTGATAAACGCGAGGCTCTCGGAGCGCTCCAGGGGACGTTTCGCGAGATTCCAGAGCGCCTTTGACGCGCTGATTGCCCCCAATATCACCCTTATGGCCGCGCAGACCGAGGATGATGAGGCAAGGCTCAGGTCCCTTGGCATTCAGAACACCTGCGTCACGGGCTCCATCAAGTATGACATCACGCCTGACAGGGAGCTCGTGGCAAAGGGGCTTGAGGTGAGAAAGGCCTCAGGAGAGCGCCCGATCCTGACCGCGGCCAGCACCCACGGCGAGGAGAGCCTTCTTGTGCTCAGGGCCTTCCATGAGATCAAAAAGAAGGTTCCTGACGCGCTCCTCATCCTTGTGCCGCGCCACCCGGAGGAGTTTGAGAAGGCCTTCAGCGAGGCAAAGTCAGAGGGGTTCAGGACCAAGAGACGTTCATCTGACGTAATGCCCTCGTCTGACACCGATGTGTTTATCGGCGACTCGATGGGCGAGATGACCGTCTGGTTCGCCGCCTCGCGCGCCGCCTTCATGGCAGGGAGCCTCATTCCCATCGGCGGGCACAATCCCCTTGAGCCTGCCGTGCTCGGCGTGCCTGTCATTACCGGTCCCAACTACTTCAATTTCGAGGACATCTTCCGCAGGCTTTTTGATGCGGGCGGTGCGTTTGCCGTGGCTGATGTGAATGAACTTGCCCTGAAGGCTGCCTGGCTCCTTGACAATGCCGCGGCTGCATCTGATGCCGGGCGCAAGGCCGAGGAGACAGCCTCGAAAGGCACCGGAGCCTGTAAGAGGACTCTTGACGCGGTGCTCGGAGCCTGCCCGGATCTTGCCGGGTGAGCAGGCTGCCGGTTTCCCTACGGTGCTGTATCCGCGGTGCATTGCGGCCGGCTCGCTTTATCAGCATAGGCGGGTAACCGGCTGTCTGCATTCTTAATTAGGTAAAGGCGAAG
>JAEEGJ010014599.1_pt1 | contig 18584 bp, 10 predicted proteins | sample 8958761 | NCBI WGS metagenome assembly JAEEGJ01 (sample SAMN16246546, study PRJNA631951) | gut metagenome | biome: gut microbiome; feature: rumen; material: RS-attached | host: Bos | place: Iran: Karaj | collected 2018-10
CTGCGCCTGCCGGATCGTTGGGATCGATGCGGTAAAGCATCACCTTAGTCCCTTCTTCTGAAAGAGAGTTGAAACCCGAACAATAACGGAAATCCTCTCCCGAAGGACGGTAGTTGTAGTAAAAGTACTCTGAAGAAGGGCCGGAGAAGTCCTCCACGAAAGCTTCGTGGAACTTGGGAGTCTCTTTATCGGCGCTCTGAGCAAAAGCGCCTGCGCAAACCAGGAGCAGAGCCCCTGCGAGTATGCCGTGTTTCATTATTGTGCGGTATAAGAAATCCAGTTTACTTCAAGTTCGTAGGGATAGAGCGGGAGCTTGCCCGAAGGAGTGTAGAAACGGAGCACGGGACGCAAAGGGGTCGAAGGGAGATTCTCGGTAATCTCAGTCAAAACCAGCTTGTCTGCCTTTGCTCCGGTCTTGATCCAGACGCTGAGTTTTTCCTCGGTCCAGTCAATTCCGTAAATATAGAATTTGGAACATGCCTTGAATCCCGAGATTTCAGGAGTCATGGCCGATTCACCTACGTAAACCTTGCCGGGCTCAGAAAGCTTGAAGCTAAGGACGAAGGACTCTTTCCCGTCCGGATCCAGAAGCTGAAGTTCTGCGCTGGAGCCTACATTAGACTGGACTGAAGCTACATCCGGCGTACGCATACGCACGCTCAGAGATCCTTTGTCTATATATCCTGTCGCGCCTACAAGTGCGCCCTCGCCGGCCGCATCCTTGGGATCGAGTCTCAGCATCAGAATGGTGGTTCCGGACTCGCTAAGCGAAGGGAAAGCCGGATAATAACGGAAATCCGGGCGGACGGTACTTTTCTGGAAGGCAAAGAGTTCGGATGTCTTCGCGGAGAAGTTCTCGGTAAAGGACTCCATCACAGTGACTTCGATAGGAGGAGTAGGCGGAATTACCGGGCCGGGGGTCACGGTATCAGGAGCCGAGGTAGTATCGGTCTGATTGCCGGGATTGACGTGGACCGGGCCGGTATAAGTATACGGATCAGAGCAGGCGACATACATAAGAGAAGCCGCCAGCGTTAATCCTATGATACCTTTAAAAAGTTTCATAATCAAAAGTTATTCTCCTTTCTCCATGCGATATTTACATCGTCGTAAGGCTCATACTTCATCCAGTCGATCTCAAGGAAGTAAGGATACTTAGGGGCTTCCTTAGAACGGGGATTGGTATCTACAGACCAGTCGTTGGTATGCCAGAAATTGAGCAGATAGGTAGTCGGGGGCTGAGGGACGCCGGAGAAGTTGGGGGTTGTTCCCTGATAGTCCCAGAGGATGATTTTCTCACCTGTATCGGGGTGTTCGATCCACCAGGTCAGACGGTTGGGGTACCAGTCAAACCCGTAGACGTAGAACTGCTTCGAGGCGTCGTAGCCTGTAATGGCGGGGATAGTACGGGGAGTAAGGGCCGCATCGTCGTTGCTGGCAAAGTCGTGATTACGGTTACCGTCGTGATAGGACCTGTAGTTGGTATACAGAATCTGGCCAGTAGCAAGGTTAATGGTACGGCCTACCCTCTGGAGATTGTTTACATTGTTAGGGTCGCTGGTCCAGGTACCGATGTAGATGAGGGTCGGATCTGCGATAAGCCACTCGAAGTCGATCTCGCTGAGACCGTAGCCCCTGGTGAAGCGATAGGTGAAATAACCGACCACAACACCGATATTGGGCTGCACTGCCTTGACATCCGGGACCCTGATCCTGGCGCTGTAGGTGCCGAAATGGGTCATCTTGGGAGTCGAGATCTCGGGACCACGACCGGCGCCTGCCGGATCGGAAGGATTGATTCTCATAAGCATCACGTCTGAACCGAGTTCGCTCAGAGAAGGCACTCCGCAGTAATAACGCAGCGAGCTGCCGCTTGTACCGAAATTCTCAGGCTTCGAAGCGCTGAAATTCTCAGTAAAAGGACGCATAAAGCGGCTGTCCGTATCCTGGGCTGCAGCTGCGAAGGCAAGGCCACACAAAGCCAGAACGCTAATGATGATCGATTTTTTCATCGCACAAAAATACTAATAATTGGGGAGACAGGGCAGGGTCAGCCGCCCTGTCTCAAAAAAAATGAAAACGATTATAAAACTATCTGGGCGCTCACCTCATCGATAAAGTAAGGCTTACCGAAGTAAGTGAAACTCCAAACGTTTCTTACATTGAACATTACGTAGAATGTTCCTGTCTTGGGTGCAGTGAAGCATACGCCGGTTCCTTCGCCAAGAGCGTCTACAGGAGAAGAGAAGCCCCAGTCGTCTCCCTGGGCATATCCCTCGCTTCCGGTAAGGTCTCCATCATAAGCGGGGACTGGTGTACCGGCAGTGTCGCCCTGTGACCACCAGTTGAAGAACTGTACGAGGATATTGTCGTCTGTTGCCTCGGGTGTGTCGCCTACGCAGAGCCAGAAGAGGCCGTTGTCGTTGGTGTCGGCACCCCACTTGAGCTGTGCGGAGAAGCGGACGATATCGCCTTCCTCGAGCTCGATGGCCTGGTAGACGGTAGCGTTGTGGGCCCAGTCGTGGAACTGGTTCTCGCCGCCGAGACGGAGGCATCCGCCCTTGCCGCCCTTAGGGCCGTCCTCGGTATAACCGAAGGTAGAAGTGAAGGAAGGAAGGCCGGGAGTTCCAGCGTAACCGTCATCATTGGTAGAAGCGTCTGCGCTGACTACAGTCCAGTACTGAGCGTCATCCTCCTCCATTGCGCCGCCCTTGAGAAGTTCGGTGAAGGGAACGAGCTCGACACTTGCAGTGTAGGTATCAGAGCTGCCGCCACCGGTTACAGTAGCCTTAACGGTATAAGTACCGAAAGCCTCGTAGATGTGGGAAGTCTTGAACTCAGTTGCGCTGCCGCCGTCGCCGAAGTCCCAGCTGATGGACTCTGCGCCCTGGGAAGAGGTAGCGTCGAATTCGACCTTAAGACCGAATTTTCCGGAACGGTCGGTAATGACGTTGGAAGAGAAGAAAGCCTTAACAGCTCCGCCTGCGCCCTGTACGGTAACAGGTTTCTCGGTGCTGTCAGTCTCTCCGTCGGCATTGGCTACAGTGAGCTTGACGTTGTAAGTTCCGCCGCTGAGATACTCGTGGGTAGGAGAAGCGGTCTTGGCTGTTTCGCCATCGCCGAATTCCCATTTGTAGGAAGCGGCATTCTCAGCCTTGCTGGTGAATGTAACGGTAAGACCGTCTACGACAAACTCAAAGTCTGCCTTGGGAGCACCGGCCGGAGTGTCCGGTTTTTCCGGACCTGCCGGATCCTCGCAACTGACCATCATAATAGCAGCTGCTGCAATGAGATAGAAAAACTTTTTCATAATAAAATGAATGATTGGTATTAATTGTTAGTTCATTGGAAATAGCGTACGGACTTCAGTGCCCCAATACTCGCTGTTAAGGTCGAGTACGATTACGACACTGGTGTTGTTATCCGCGAGTTCATACTCGGTAGGATTCGAGATCTCAAGGCCGAGGACGAGCAACTTATACTTGTCTGTGACCCAGAGTGAAGCCTTCTGAAGAGCAAGGGCTTTCAGGTCTACACTTACATAGACCGCTTCCCCGCTCTGGCCGGCAGGGACGGTAATCTTCGAGGGAACCGTCACTACAGCGGCGGGCAACTCCGCGGCCGGGGTCCCGGCCTCGGTATAGGCCGCCAGCTTGTCGGCCGTAAGGGTTGAGCTGACACCCAGATCTACCGAATACCCTTTCTGCTGGGCAAGATAGCCGCTGCGGATTACTCCTACTTCAATATCGAGGATACCGCTGGCATTATCAAACTTGCAAGCGTAGGCCGTATACTGATCAAGCGGTCCGAGGGGAATCGGATACGAGTTGTCCAGACCCGTCACGGTAGCCTGAGGGATGTAGACCTTAGGAAAACCGTAGTCGCTGGTAGCGTCGTTCTCCTCGCAGGATGCGAAGGCGAAAACGAGCGCCAAAACAGGCAATATCTTATATAAAGTCTTCATAACTAATTGTATTCAGGGTTCTGAGTAAGAGTTCCTGCGGAGTTGGAAATCTCCTTGCGGGAGAACGGGAGGTAGTAGTTCTTCTCCTCGAAGGTTCTGGTCGCTACGAACTGATAGCTGTACTGAACACCGCCAAGGTTGTTCTTGCGGACTACTACGCCCTTAATCGAACGGTTGAGGACAGTCTCGGCATCTCTCCAGCGGAGCAGATCCCAGTAGCGGTGGTCTTCGAAGGCGAGCTCTACCTGCCTTTCCTTCTTTACCGCCTTGCGGAATTCTGCCTTGGAGGTAGTAGTGATCGCGGGAAGGAGGGTGCTGGCGCTGTTCCTGACCTCGGTAAGAGCGTCGCGCGCGGTCATTCCCCAGCCCTTCGGGTCTGCGTCCGGGCCATATGCCTCGTTCATCGCCTCGGCATAGTTCAGAAGAACCTCGGCATAACGATAGAGCGGCCAGATATGGTCCGTACTACCGCCCTCGACCAGGTTCAGGTTCGGGGCGAGGAACTTCTTAAGATAGTAACCGGTCTTCGATGCGCCGTTTACCCTCTGGTCATACAGGGCGCCGGCCGACTCATCGATGATGCTGCCGTTCCATACGGAGCCGTTGTAGACCACGGTCGCGGCCATACGGGGATCGCGATTGACATACGGATCCGGGGCCTCAGGGCCTACGTAATCATACGCCTCGATCAGGTTGTGGGTCGGGCAGATGCCGCTGTTGCCGCCGCGGGTACCGATCGGGTAGTTCGCCACCTCGGGCGCGCTGCCTGCAGCCCTGCGGATAAGGAAGATCGATTCCACGTCGGAGGCCGCGTTATTGCGGATAAAGTAGTTGCCATAGTCGCGGTTCGCGGGCATATGGGAACTCGGGTGGGTCCGGGCGTCCGCGCCGAAACCGAAGCCCTTGGCGAAGATATCCTCGCGGAGCTTGATTACGTCGTGGGATGCTTCCGCAGCCCGCTCCCACTTCTTCACATCAGCGTCCGGGTTGTTGCGGGGGCTGGCGGCATAGAGAAGGACACGGGCCTTAACGGCAAGGGCCGAGGTCTTGTCCCATCGGCCTATATCGTCGCGGAAGTTCCAGTTGGTAACATCGGCTATAGCATTCTCGGCGGTAGGATCAAGAGCCACCCTCCAGTCGAGGTTGACCTTGTCTGCATTATCGTCGATCAGGCTTACGATGTGTTCTACGACCTCATCGTAAGTAGCCTGGCGGGTTGTACCCTCAGTGTTTTCGCCTATGATAGGCACTCCGCCGTACATCTTGATAAGCTCGCCGTAGTAGTATGCTTCGGCAATTGCAGCCTCAGCCCTGAGCCAGTTGAGATTGATGACGTCCCTCATATAGGCCTTCGGCTTCTCGGTACTGTAAATCGTTCCGTCTGGATTGTAGACAGTACTTGTGTCGCGGTTGAGGGCGAGGAACTTCTCACCGTCCTTGGCATAGTCGAGGAAGAAGTGAGCGGCGCGGATGCCTTCGTAGTAATTGTTGTAAAGGTAAGCGATAGGGTTGAGGTCCGGAGAGATGAGGCCGCGGTTGAAGGCGGACACATCGGAGGTAGGAGCCGTCTGCTCGGCCTCGTCTGAAGCGGAAGCGAAGAGGTTTCCGTCAATGACATTGAAACCGTACTGCATAGGCGTATAGAACGCATATGCGAAGCTCGACAGCGTACTCGGACGGGTCTCGAGGCGCTCGACCGTATCGAATACGTCGATGCGGGTATCGAGGAAGTCGGAGCAGGAAACTGCAAGGAGAGTGAGCGCTGAAATAAGAACTATTCTTTTCATAACACTGTCATTTTTAGAAACTGATCTGCACTCCGGCGCAAACGCTTCTTGCGGCGGGATAACCGTAGTTTACAGTCTCCGGATCCATCTTGTATTTCCAGAGTAAAGTACTTACCGTAAAGAGATTCTGTCCGGAAAGGTATACGCGGAGCTTCTCCACTCCCGATCCGGCGAATTTGAGAGTATAACCCAGCTCAAGGTTCTTCAGGCGAAGGTAATTGTTGTTCTTCACCCAGAAGGAACTTGAGCGGTAGTTGTGGTCGTTCTGGCCGGTAGTAAGCCTCGGGAAGGTAGCGCTCTTACGGGTATCTACCTGAGCTTCCGGGTAGTATGCCCACGCTCCCTTGGCCCACTCGAAGGCTGTTCCATAATTCAGGAACGGCTTCCAGGCCGAGTAATCAAGCAGGTTGACGGTAGAGCCGAACGAACTGGTAAAGAGCACGGAAAGGTCGAATCCGAGCCACTCCGCCTGTCCGCCGAAATCGACAGTCAACATCGGGTAGGAGGGATTGCCGAGCCAAATGATATCCGTATCGTCGATATATCCGTCGCCGTCCTGGTCCTTATACTTAAGATCGCCGGGCTGTACGCTTCCGAAGAGCGGGACTGCCTCGGTCATCTGGAGTTCACCGTCGAGATCGAAATCCTTCAGTTCGTAGAAACCTACACACTCAAGGCCCATTCTGGAGCCGTAAGGATGTCCGGTAGCTGCGTTGTAAGGGAACTTCGGTCCGACCTCGCCCATCTCGAGTACGGTATTGCGAGCAAAGAGCAGATTGGTAAAGAGAGAGTAGCTGAGCTCCCCTTTCTTGTCTGCCCATACCAGCGAGGCGTCGAGACCGTGGTTGATCATACGGCCAAGGTTGGAGTAGGCCGTCTTGGCGCCGTAGTAATCCATCAAGGTCCGGTCGAGGGTAAGGATGCCGGTGCGCAGGTCGAGGAAGTAATCGGCCGTGAGGCTGAGCTTGCCGTCGAAGAACCGGGCGTCCGTTCCGACATTGGCCTTGAGGCTCTTTTCGGCAGTCAGATCTTCGCTGCCGCTGTAGAGGGGCCTGATGCCGCTGACTCCGCCGCCGAAGTTCGGACCCATACCGGTGACGAAGCTGCCGGTCCAGGTGTAATACTGCTTGTAGAGGTAGCGGCCGTCAGTCTCCAGGCCCTCGATCCCTACGTAGGCCTCGGTCGCGCCGGTAAGGCCGGCGGATGCGCGAAGCTTCACGTCGTCCGTGAGCTTCCAGCCCAGCGATAGGGTGGGATAGAAGACGTAGCGGTGGCCGGGGGCATAGGCGTCGCTGCCGAAGAGCGAGAAGCCCAGCGCGGCTTCGATCCGCTCGTCGTAGGTCCAAGCCAGGCGGCCGGCATAATTGATATAGCGGTACTTCCAGTTATAGAACTGGGAGCCGGTGCCGTTGAAATCGGAGATGTGGGCTGAGAGTTGGGCGCCAAACACGTTCTCGTCGAGGGCTCCGTTCCAGCCGAGGATGACGTTGCCCTGCATCCAGCGCTCCTTTCCGGAGGACCAGTAGCCCTGCGAACGGAGGTAGGTAGAGACGTCGGCAGTCTGGGGCACTCCGCCGATATAGCGGGCGTAGGTGCTGGTCTTGGCCGTGTTGCCGATGGTCTTCGAATAGAAGGAGAAGCCTTCCTGGAGGTAGAGACCGCTCAGCAGGGAGCTGAGGTCTTCCCTGAACTTGAAGTTAGCCTGCATCACCTTCGTACGGGAGGTAGTCCAGCCAAGGCCGATGAGCGAGCCCACCGGGTTGTTGGGATGAACTGCTGTACCGGAAAGGTTGATGATGGGATCGGTCGAGAGATCGTCGAAGATCGGGTAGATGTTGGCCGGATAGCTCATCACATCATTTACCAGCGAGTAGAGGCTGTAGTTCGGACGTGCCCTGTCTTCGAGCCTGCCGCCCAGGTCCATACTTACAGTCAGAATCTTGTTCGGCTTCATATCCAGGTTGGTCCTGACGCCATACTTGGCGAAGGAAGCGTTGTGTGTTCTGTCTGTATTGCGGACATTCAGGAAGCCCTGCTGGTTGGCATAGTCAAGGACTACATTGTATTTCGCGAGCTCCGAACCGCCGCGAATCGACAGATTCGCATCAGCGTAAGGAGCGGCGCTGCGGAAGACTTCGTCGTACCAGTCTACATCTACTCCAGTACCATTCTTATAGGCGTTCATCGCGTCAAGGTCGTAGTAGGGATCCCACTCGCGGCCATTGTCGTTGGCCCAGGCCTGGTTGTAGAGACGGGCATAGTCGTATGAGCCGAGAGGCTTCACTACATTGATAGGGGTAGAGACTCCCCCGCTGCTGCGGAAGTTGATCTTCGGGGCGCCTATCGCACCGCGCTTGGTAGTAATGTAGATAACGCCGTTGGCGCCGTTCATACCGTAAAGAGCGAGCTCGGAAGCGTCCTTGAGAATCTGGACAGACTCGATCTCCTCGGCGGAGATATAATCTATATAGTCACTCTTCACCTCGAAGCCGTCTACATATATCTTGAGAGTATTGACATCCGGGCTCTCGGCATAGGAACCGATTCCACGGATGAGCATCCGGGCGCTGCCGCTGCCGGGGATGGCATCGCGGGTGATAACAGTAAGACCCGGAAGCCTGCCCGCGAGCGAGGCGGTGTAATTCGCATTATCCTGAGCCCGGAGAGCCTGGCAGAAGGATGCCAGCGCAAGGAATATAATAACGTACTTTTTCATATTCTGCTAATATCCGGGGTTCTGAACTATGATGCCTTTGTTTACCTCGTCCTGTCTGAACGGTTCCAGGAACCACTTAGGGTGCCAGTAAGCCGTGTAGGAGTAAGCGTCCCAGTAGGAGACGAGTCCGGCCATCGTGTTGTTGTTGTCGATGCAGAGGTAGGAAATCTCCGTCTTCGGACCGCCGAGGATCTTTGTTCCGATGTCGGGATGTTTCCAGTGTTTTACGTCGTAGTAGCGCTGGTTCTCCTCGAAACATTCGAGGGCCTTTTCGCGCACGATCAGCTCGCGCAGCTTAGCCTTGTCCGTCTCGGAGACCGAAGGCAGACCGGCGCGGTTACGGATGATGTTCAAGTACTTGAGGGCGTTTTCGGTATCGTTGGTCTCGTTGTAAGCCTCCGCCAGGTTGAGATAGTTCTCCGCAAGCCTGAATAGAGGGAATTCGAACCAACGGCGGGCGCCAGCCTTGTAGTAGAATTTGGTAGGGACTCCGATCGAACGTCCTTCAATCGCACGGGCCATCGAGGCGGCGATCGCAGCGTCTGAGGTCAGACTGCCCATATACCATATCGCGTCGTTCCAGTTCGCATCGCCGTCGTTCGAGCGGCCGAACTTTCCGGGCACACAGATATCCACCCTGAAACGGGGCTCGATCTTGTCGATATTGGCCGCGAAGTCGCTGATCGGCCTGGGGGCCGTCTCATCCGTAGTAGGCCAGTCGATCTCGCCGCCGTCCACATCGCGGTAAAGGCGGACGAAGTTAGTCAGCACGCCGCGCTGCGAGCGCTCGCCCGCATCTACGTAGGCCGACCAGTTGTAGCCTTCGGTCATATTGTTGTAGACCTGCTGATCGGACTCGATCTTGAAGGCGAGGATGATTTCGGGGCCGTTGAGCTGGGAAACGCCGTTTCCATAGTCTTCGATCGCCTGCTCGAAGGTGTTGCGGTTGCCTTCGCCGGCGGTGAAGATGAGATGTTTGTTGTGGGCCTTGCCCCAGTCTATAAGGGCGAGGTGGGCCGCGATAGCGTCTTTGTAGCGCTGCTCGTCGTAGCCGCCCAGCCAGATGAGGTTCTCATCTCCCTGGAACGGGATACCGAATTCGCGGGTATACGGCTGGGTAGCGTTGAAGAGCGGACGCGATGCGAAGGTCAACACCCTTGCTTTCATCGCGAGAGCGGCGCCCTTGGTAAGGCGGCCTTCCCATTTGTCGCCGCAGCCGGGCTCGATATCGAACCAGCTGTCCGGCAGGCGGGTAAGGGCCTCGCCTATCATCTCGAGGGTGAAGTCGAGCGTTTCCTGAGCGGTAGCGCGCGGGAACTGGAGATTGTCAGACATATTGTTTGCCTGGCGGACGATAGGAACTCCGCCCCAGCGCTGGAACATACCCATATAACGGTATGCGATAAGACCATAGGCCTCGCCCTTCATATACTCCTTCATCTCCGGGGAGAGTTCGGGGCAAGAATCGATATTCTGGATGATAAGCCAGCAAGCTCGTATTACTTCCCAGTTTTCATTGAAGTTGGCCGGAGCGCCCTGGAACTGACCGGATGCATCGAGAACGGTAGAAGGGCCGTTGACTACGAGATTGTATCCGGCGTGCCAGCTGTAGCCGCGGGTGATTTCGCCGGAAAGCGAAGCCAGCGTACCGTGGTTGATTGCCCAGCCTTCGGGAAGTCCTTCGCGAAGGCCGCGGTGATAGGCCCTCCAGAGCATTCCTTCGGTGTCTTTGCGGTTCGAGAAGACATCTTCTTTGTAGACGCTTCCGGTAACCTCAGGCATCTCGAGGAACAGATCGCAGGAACTCACTCCTGCCAGTGTAACGAATATCAGCGTTGCAAAAAGTATCTTTTTCATATCCGTATTCGTTTAGAAGTTGATATTCACACCGATGTTGGTGGTCCTTGTAAGAGGGAAAACATAGGAAATGTTTCCTTCAGAGCCACCCAGGTTGTCCTTCGTCTCGGGATCGATTCCGTAGCGACTCATCTTGTCGAACAGAGTCAGGAGATTGTTCGCATTGGCGTAGATCCTAAGGCCCGATATCTTGATCTTCTGCATAAAGGCAGAGTTCTTAGGGAAGGTGTAGCCGAACTCTATGTTCTTGATCCTGAGGTGATCTGAGGACAGAGCCCAGAGATCGCTCTTGGGACCGAAATCGTAGTGATCCTGGCTGGCGTCGTACACTGCGCGAGGGTAGGTAATCTCTGCGCCGGAAGCCACCTTTTCAGGAGTCCAACGACCCTCATACTGCCAGAGGAAGGCGTTACCGGCCCTCTTGAAGAACGGGCTGGTGATTCGGGCTACGTAGTAGGTTCCCATCGCAGTACCGGAAAGGATCATCTTAAGGTCGAAGCCTCTCCAGCTGAGAGCGATCTTACCGCCGAAGTTCATAAGCGGGCGGTTCGGATAACCGATCGGAGCAATGTCCTTGCTGTCGATAAGTCCGTCGCCGTTGAGATCAACGTACTTGATATCTCCGAGTGTCACTGCATTTGCGGACTGAGAGAAGAAAGGACGGTTGCCAAGTTCCTCGAGGGTATCGTAGAAACCATCGGTTTTGTAGCCATAATACTGGCCGATGCTGTGGCCTGTCTGGTTCATCCAGGGATAGGGGTTCGGGGCCTCGGCCATATACTTGATTGTGTTCTTCGCATATGTAAGGTTACCCTCGACAGTGTAGCGGAAATCTCCGATGCTGTCTTCCCAGCCTGCGACCAGCTCGAAGCCGTGGTTAGTCACCTGACCTACGTTGACTGCAGCGGTATCCCAAGAAGGAACACCGAAGGTGACGGGAATGACTCCGAGTGTGGTAAGGATGTCGCGCCTGTTCTCCGAGAAGTAGTCTGCGGTAAGGTAGAACCTGTTGCGCAGCATCTTCAGCTCGAGACCGGTGCTGAATTTTGAGGATTTCTCCCAAGTTACGTCTTCGTTTCCGAGGGCTCCTTCGGCCGAGCCGAGATAAATAGTATTATAGGAGTCGGTCGAAGTACCGAACTGATAGTAGTTGCTCTGCAGGGAACCGGAACTTGTTGTGCTGGTAAAGCTGCCGGGGCCCATATTGATAGTGTATGTTCCGGGGAGGTAGAGATAGCGTTTGCCGCCGATCTGGTCGTTACCTACAAGACCGTAGCTGGCGCGTACCTTAAGGAAGGTCAGAATATCGTTCTCGGGGAAGAAAGGCTCGTTTGTGATTACGTAACCTGCCGAAGCTGCCGGGAAGAAACCGAAGCGGTGTCCTTTGGCGAAGTTTTCAGTACCGTTGTATGCGAAGTTCAACTCCAGCATATAACGTGTGTCGTAATCGTAGGTAAGGCGGGCCGAACTGCCGATAAGACCGCTGGGGGTGTTGAAGCTGTCGTAGGGCATCGTATATTTAGTTGCGCGCCCAAGTACGAGGCCTCCGATGTTGTGTTTGCCGAAATTGCCCTGATAGTTGAGAACTATATCAGCATAGAAATCGCGCATACCGCCCCAAGAACCAGACGCATAGCCGTCTGTACCTACAGTACCGCCGAAGAACTCGAGTTCATTCGGATTGGTAAGCGAGCGCCTCACGGTATACTGAGGAATAGCGAAGGAACGGATAGCGACCTTGCTGTAGTTTTCCTGGTAACGTACGCTGGTCTGCAGATCGAGTCCCTTCAGAAGATAGGAGAAGTCGTGTCTCAGACGCATCGTTACGTCTACGCGGGTATTGGTTGTAGTTCCCTCCGAACGGCTGAGAAGGGCGGGAAGCCATCCGCCGGTCATCTCATTGTCCGTACGTTTGTGGAGTCCGTCCTGGACCGAGTTCTGAGGATAATCGAAATCGACAATCAGTTTGTCGTCGATAATCATACTGCGGTTCGTAAAGGGGTTACCCTCGTAGATAATCTGCATTATTCCGCTGTAGCGGCTGTAGAGGGAACCTGTTCCGGGGCCGGTAGTTGTTCCGAACTGACCGCTGGTATTGACCGAGAGCGTAGTGTACTTCGCGATATCTACATCTATGTTCGCGCGCACGTTATAGCGCTGGTAGCGCGAGCCGGTGTTTACTCCGAAGTAGTTCGCGTTCTGCATAATCGACTGCTGGTCGAAGTAGTTGAGCGAAACGAAATACTTCACTCTGTCTGCTCCGCCCGAGACGCTTACATTTGCGGACCACTGCGGGGCTATCCTGCTGTAGAGCTCAGCATACGCATCAGATGTTCCATAGTAAAGCGCCTCACTGTTAAGGAGTTGCTGCTTCTGAGCTGAAGTAAGGTTCATCGCCTCTACCTCAGCGGGAGTAAAATCTCGGTTGTTTTTGAACTTCCAGAGATCATCGTCCGTAAAGAGGTAATTCATAAGAGGAGTACTGCCGTAGCCGGCGACCTCGTTCATAATAGCTTCGTTACGGAAAAGAGCGTACTCATACGATGAAAGACCCCTCTGGACGTTTGTCGCGGCAGTAAGGCCGAAGTTTCCGGAGAAGGAGACCTTCGGGGCGCCCTGCTGACCGCGGCGGGTAGTGACGATAATCACTCCATTCGCAGCCCTGATACCGTAGACGGCGGTCGAGGAAGCATCCTTCAGGACACTGATTCCGAGGATATCGTTAGCACTGATACCGTTCAGAATACTCATTGCCTGAGAAGCCGGCTGCTCGATTCCGTCTATGACGATAAGAGGAGCGGTATTTCCCGAATAAGACGAGATACCGCGAATAGCGATATCCGCCGCGTCCTGGCCAGGCTCACCGGAGACCGTCACAGCGCTGATACCGGGAGTAATACCGACAAGAGCTGAGGAGACGTTCGCAACTGGAGCGAGGAGGACGTCGTCACCTTTGACAGTAGTGATGGCTCCGGTAACGTTTACCTTTTTCTGAGTAGCAAAAGCGGTAACGACCGTTTCCTGGAGCATCAGCGAGTCTTCTTTTAGAACAATACGCAGGGGCACGCTCGAAGTAGCGGTAAAAACATAATCGGAGTAACCGATCGCCGAGACTGTAACGGAAGCGCCGGATGTTACCTCGAGTTCGAAATTTCCCTCAAAGTCCGTGATTGTTCCGATTTTCGATCCAGTCTCGATGACGGCCGCTCCGATTACCGGTTCTCCGGTCTCGTCGAGAACGACTCCAGAAATTGTTCTAGTCTGCGCCGAAAGCTGTACACCGCTTAGTAGCAATGCGGCAGCTGAGAGGAGACAGATAAACAGATTTCTCATACTGGGTTATCGTTAGATGTTATGATTAGTTCAATTGGCTAATGCAAATATGGAAATTCTTATTTCCAATTAATACTGATTATTTCCAGAAAAATTCTAATTTTGTCCAAAGATATTTATATACCGTGAAAAAGATTCCAATTTTATTTATCCTCATCCTCCAATTTTGGACTTTAGGTGCTACTGGCTATTATACTAAGAATATTGGGCTGGAAAACGGTATTTCCCAGTCTGCTGTAACCTCGGTCGTATACGATGGACGAGGAGGACTCTGGATAGGTACGCGCTTCGGACTTAACGAGTACCGAAACGGCGAACTGCGCACCTTCCTTGACGACGGAACCGGAAGAATAGAGGGAAACTATGTTTACTTTCTATTTACTGACAGCCGCGGACAGCTCTGGACATCTACAGACAAGGGGCTATTCCGGTACGATGTCTCGAGAGACTCCTTTGTCAAGATAAGCGAAAGCCAGGCAACCTGCGCTCTAGAGGATGAGAATGGGATCTGGTTCGGAGGGCACTTCGGGCCGCTGTACTTATCTTTCACAGACGGGAGCATCTCCGGAGGTGATTCAGACGTATATACAGACTATCAGACTCTCTTTACATACAATGGAGAGTTGTATACCCTCGACAAACGCGAGGGGCCCGTACGCAACAACGACGGGAATAAACTGCTCATACCCGAATTGGAGGGCAGCCTGATAATGGCCTCTGCCCTCGACGGGAGTACCTTATATATATCTATACTCGGATATGGACTTGTAGCCTACGACCTTTCTTCGGAATCTCTTCTTTTCCGCATCCCTAAGGGCAATGGGATGCCGGACGAACCGCTCCTTGCGCTTACTATTGCAGACGGCGTCCTGTGGATGGGGTTCGATGGTTCAGGAGTGCAGCTGATGGATCTTAAGAATCACTCTATCTCCCAGCTCGGAGACAGCCCTCAGGAGGTGTCGGGACACATTCCTCCTTCCGTAACAGCGCTCTATCGCGACCCCCACGACAATATGTGGATAGGCAGCGTCCGCTCGGGGCTGGTAGGTCTCAAGCCCTCCCCTATCAAGACCTTCTCTCTGACTGAGGTCGATCCAAATGCAGAGAACGTCATAATCAGCGTCCTGTCCTCCTCAGACGGGAATGTTTATCTCGGAACGGATGGAAGCGGAGTCTGCAGATATAGCCCTTCACGCGGTCTTGAATTCGCCCCCGGCCAGGCTGGCCTCAAGGTGACTTCTATAGTGGATTTCGACCAGAATACCCTGATTCTGGCCACCTACAACAGAGGTTTCTTTCTGATGGATCGCAGTACGATGCGTCTTCGCCCGTTTACCCTGGTAGACAGGCGCACTAATGCCGAAGAGTGTTTCAATAGTAACTCCCCTACCATCAATACCCTGCCGGACGGACGTATTCTTCTGCTCGCGGTCAACACCTACCTTTTTGATAAGCGTACGTGGCGCTTCCAGGCTATTCCTAACGAAACCGATGGCTACGGAAGCGAGCTTATTGTAATTGGTTCTGCCGGCAGCGGGACATCCTACGCATACTCTTCCGAAGGCCTTTATACTATAGATCTGAATGATCCTGCCATACGGATAATTTACCACTCGGGAGTAGAAACAGGAAATGTAAATACTGCCGTCTACTACGGAGGACTTATATGGTTCGGAACAAACTACGGACTGTTTACTTTCGATCCTCGAACCTCACAGGTTACGAAAGTAAAGACCAGCTTGTTCTCCAGGGTCAGCAGACTTGAGACCAACGGGGCGGACAACCTCTGGATAGCGGCGGACAATACTCTATTCCTTAGCAGAAACGGCCTTATAGAGATGACTGGAGAGAACCGCGGCGTCCCTGCCAACGAGATACTCTCAAGCGCACGTACTCCAGACGGTACCGTTTACCTAGGAGGTACTGCGGGACTTCTTGAAATTGGCGCCGACTGCTATTTCAGCCTGGATAAAGAGAAACAGGTGGAGCTTCGGGACGAAGAACAAAGTTCTATTAGGCTCCCCCACGACTACTCTTCCCTTACTCTCTCATTCTACCTATCCGGAGCCGATCCTTTTGAAAGGGTTATGTACAGATACGCCCTCTCAGGGACCACCTCTCTTACTATCGAGACCTTTGAGGATATCTTCTCTCTACCGGCCTTGAAACCCGGACGATACATTTTAAATGTATCATATTTGAAATCGGATGGCTCCTGGAGTACCCCTGGCAAGATGTCGGAGATAAGAGTTATGCAGCCCTGGTACAGGTCCAATTCCGCCTTGATTATCTATCTAGTCATCAGTCTCCTCGCCGTCGCATTCCTGATCGAACGCGTCAGTAGACGCAGGATACGCGAACTCGAAGCCCAGCTCCGCGAGCGCGACAGCATCTTCACCGGCAAAGTAGAGGCTTATATAGCAGAACACCTGTCCGATTCCCAGCTGAGTGTTGCAGACATAGCCGATCATATGGCTATGAGCCGCTCTACTCTATACTATAAGATGAGCACATCCTACGGCAAGGGTGTAGCGGAAGTGATTGACGAGATGAGGATGAGAAAAGCAGAAGAATTGCTGACCGGTACTTCCCTTTCGGTTCTTGAGATATCTGAAAAAGCAGGATACTCTACCCCGCGCTACTTCAGCACCCGTTTCAAGAGCCTCCACGACGGGGTTACTCCCCTGAGATTCCGCCAATTACGCTCTAAGATGTAGCCTTATCCCAGGCCTTCTCCCAGTAATCGAGCAGTCTTGATTTAGAGGCCGGCTCAAGGAAGGAGTATTCAATACTGTTGCGGCAGAGCTGCCTGACATCTTCCAGAGACAGATCCCAACCTACAGCAACGGCCAGAAGATCGCCGGTGAGGGGTTCTTCAGCCTGATAAGCGGGATCGTCGGAACAGATTACGAGAGGTATTCCAGCCTTCCGGTAGTCTGAAGCCGGGTGTTTTGCGAAATCTGCGCAATACCCGAGAGCTGCGTTTGAGACCGGACAAATCTCCATACAGATACCCTTGCTGCGTACTTCCTCTTCCAGCTCGGGGTAACGATAAAGGTTGAATCCGTGTCCCAGGCGCTCGATTCCACAGCGAAGAGCGATTGCTATTTCTCCGTTCTCCCCGCTCAGACTCTCGCCGGCGTGGAGAGTAAGATGAAGGCCGGGATTCTCTGCGATTATCTTACGGACCCTATCCTCATAACGGGCCAGGGAGTAACTGCGATCCTCGTCATTGACTATATCTATAGCCACGATAAAGTTTTCGTCTCCGTCCTTTACCTTTTCTCGAACATACAGAGCATTCTCCATCAAGGTATCGAACAGAGGGTCCCATACATCGTTTTTTCCGCCGCAGGCTACGATGCGAAGCGTTATGGCTGGATCAACCTCCGCCCTTACGGCCTGAAGCGCACGCAGAAGGGCTTCGCCGCGCGCTAAAGCATCTTCGCGGGTACCGAAGAAAGGACAACGAAGTTCGAGATGTTCGACTCCTATCGAGTGATAGTATTTAAGAACGCGGGTATAGTAGTCCTGAACCAGCGAAGGCGAGGTACAGATAGAGCCACACTTGATAAAGATGCCCTCGAACCAGTCCCAGGTACGCTGGTCTCCCGCGCCAAGAACTGTCCAATACTTTCTGAAATCCTCTACTGTAAGCCCTTCTGCCAGGCATTCCTCCATCGTACGGCTCCCGTAAGGCGCTCCTACTCCGCTATAGTGTATCTGCCACTCCGGAGTAATCACCAGTTCGGGATGGTCCTTTAGAAACTCTACCTGGTCTGCAATAGGAAGTATAGCATCCGCGTGGGCATGGAGATCCGCTCCCTTCGGAAGAGAGCGCAGGAACTTAAATAGAGGCGTAGAATAAACCTCAGTATCTCGAAGAAAATCTATACGGGTACCGAACTGCTCTTTAAAAGCAGCTTTGATAGCTTCAAATTCCTGGGACATACGCATTATCGATTGACTATTTCAAAGCCTCTAGATGGGCGTTCGGAGCTTCCATTATATTCCAGGAGAGAACAGCTCCTTCGAAACCGTGCTTTCCTACAGCATCCAGCGACTCACGAACATACTCAGGAGAGGTATGAGCCACGTTCTCGCGATAGTTAATCTCAATTCCAGGATACTTCTGGCAAGGATAGCCCTCCATAGCTTCCAACTGCGAGTTCAAGAACTCCAGGGACATTTCGAAAGCGGGATAGCCCTTAGCTCCTGGGATAGCATCCAACATCAGCTGATACTCGAAGCCCATTCCGGCGGGGGCAGTAGTCTTCCTATAAAGCATAGGCTTGATGAAATCTGCGTGCTGCGAAAGAATCGAGTAATCCTGACCCACGAATACGGACATAAACGGGGCGTACAGATCCATTCCTATCGAAAGGCCGCGCGAGCGAAGGCTGTCGGCGATAGCGGCAACGCCTGCACTAACCACCCGACCCTTTGCCCTGAAGTATTCTGCCACAGTTTCGCTTTCGAATTTGAAACCTTTGGCGGGGCTATACGATGTTACGGAAAAGAAAGAATCTCCGTCGGCGGCCAGGGCGGCGCGAACGTCCGAAAGGTACACGCCCTGCGCGGCGAACGCCCGCTCACACAGCGGGCAGCCGCAGCTCAGAGCGCCGCCGACGCCGCCGACGAACGACTGAGTACGTATCCTGTCGAGAAAGACTCCGTCAAAGCCACAGTCAGAGAAGTACTTATCGTAAATAGCGACCACTCCCGCAGCGTTCTGAGGATCCGACGGGCAATTGAAACGAAAGCCCTCTCCTTCAGTCAGATCATAGTTTGACGGGATATTGCCCCAGATATCGACTGCCGGGCTGCTTCCGCATACTTCCTCAGTCTCGGCAAATACAGGCAGCCACAGTAGCATCTCTATGCCCTTCGAATGCAGATACTTCCCTACCTCGCGATAGATGCCGGT
>JAEEGJ010014600.1_pt1 | contig 18581 bp, 19 predicted proteins | sample 8958761 | NCBI WGS metagenome assembly JAEEGJ01 (sample SAMN16246546, study PRJNA631951) | gut metagenome | biome: gut microbiome; feature: rumen; material: RS-attached | host: Bos | place: Iran: Karaj | collected 2018-10
TGATACCACCCTGAGCAGCGATAGAGTGAGCACGACGTGGAGAGTCCTGAATACACAGGTTGATAACGTTGAAGCCCATCTCGCCGAGTGAAGCAGCTGCAGAAGCACCAGCCAGACCGGTACCTACCACAATCACATCCAACTTCAGCTTGTTCTTGGGGTTAACCAAGCGCTGGTGAGCCTTATATTCCTTCCATTTCTCAGGTACTGGACCTGCGGGAATCTTAGAATCAATTACTTTTGCCATAATTCTTTCAGATTTAAAAGTTGATAATTAGCAGAGGCTCGGAGCGCACTTGAATGCGAAAGCCAGAACAACAATCAGGAAGCAGATCATGAGCAGCGTGACATAGATCATGCCGATCATCTTCCAACGGCAGAGCCAGATCTTACCGCTCCAGCCGAGGGTCTGCATAGCCGACCAGAAACCATGAGTGAGGTGGAACCAGATGGCAGCGAGCCAGATGATGTAAAGCACCACGAACACAGGATTAGAGAACGTCTCCACAATCCAGCCGAAACCGTCGGCGGGATCAATCTGCTGATAGGAACCTACCAACTCGGCAAACATCATGTTGTACCAGAAGTTGTACAGGTGCAGCAGCAGGCCGATCACTACGATGATACCGAGAACGAGCATGTTCTTCGATGCCCACTCCACCTTACCAGCGTTGACCGTCGTAGCCACCTCGTAGCGGTTGTCGCCGCGAGCCGTACGGTTCTGCGCCGTCAGGATGAAGGCGTAGACGATGTGAATCACTGCCAGGGCAGCCAAGCCAAGTGTAGCCACAACGGCATACCAGTTGGCACCCAGGAATTCGCAAATCATGTTGTAACCCTCTTCCGAGAAAAGCGCAACCATGTTCATGCAACCGTGGAAGGTCAGGAACAAGATCAGCGCAATACCCGTTACGGACATTACAACTTTTCTACCAATTGATGAATTGATTAACCACATAAGTTGTTGAAATTAAGTTATTTATATATGAATAATTGTTCTTGTTTCTTTACACTTTAAGGCCGTTAAGCCCCTCCAAACCGTTCTGTCCATACCTTATTATAGGTATTTAAAGACTGTTTTAGACCGCAAAGATACTATAAAATATTGATATTTCAAAGTTTTTTGAGGTAAAAATGCATTTACTATTCAATTTTTTTTGTTACTTTTGCGGAAAAATAGCAAATAAGGATGAAATTCAAGTATGATGTGATAGTCATTGGAGGGGGTCATGCGGGTTGTGAAGCGGCTTGCGCAAGTGCCAATTTGGGAGCCCAGACCTGCCTGGTGACGATGGACATGAACAAGATTGCACAGATGTCTTGTAATCCTGCCGTTGGTGGCATTGCGAAAGGTCAGATTGTTCGCGAGATCGATGCCTTGGGCGGACAGATGGGACAGGTGACGGATGCCACCTCGATTCAGTTCCGTATGCTCAACGTGGGCAAGGGGCCTGCCGTATGGAGTCCAAGGGCTCAATGCGATCGTGGGAAGTTCATCTGGGAATGGCGCAGACATCTTGATGCTACCCCAAACCTCGACATCTGGCAGGATCAGGCTGATGAGTTGCTCGTTGAAAACGGCGAGGCCATCGGTATCCGAACCATCTGGGGCGCTGAAATCTATGCGAAGTGTGTGGTGCTAACGGCAGGAACCTTCCTCAACGGACTGATGCATATCGGACGGAAGATGGTTCCTGGTGGCAGGATAGCAGAGCCTGCTGTCCCCAATCTGACGGAGAGCATTACCCGTCATGGGGTCAGTACGGCGAGGATGAAGACGGGCACCCCTGTCCGTATCGATAAGAGAAGCGTTCATTTCGAGGATATGGAAATCCAGCCAGGAGAGAGCAGACCCTATCAGTTCAGTTACCTCAACAAAGGCGGAGCCCTGAAACAATTACCCTGCTGGACTGTGAACACCAACGAAGATGTGCATGAGATCCTGCGAAGTGGTTTGGCAGACTCCCCACTCTACAACGGACAAATCCAATCGATCGGCCCTCGTTACTGTCCTTCGATAGAAACGAAACTGATGACCTTCCCTGATCGAGAGAAGCATCCGCTGTTCTTGGAGCCAGAGGGTGAGGATACCAACGAGATGTATCTGAACGGCTTCTCGTCATCATTGCCGATGGATGTGCAGATCAATGCACTCAAAAAGATTCCGGCCTTGAGGGATATGAAAGTATATCGCCCAGGCTATGCGATAGAGTACAATTTCTTCGATCCTACACAATTAAACCATTCGTTGGAATCGAAGATCATTAAGAATTTATTTATGGCTGGTCAGGTGAATGGTACGACGGGTTATGAAGAAGCCGGAGGCCAAGGAACGATGGCTGGTATCAATGCCGCCTTGAAAGCTGGGGCTGCTAGTGGAGCTGACTGCAATAGCACAACGGCAGAAACAACGAGGTTTGTGCTTCATCGAGACGAGGCCTATATCGGCGTGCTGATCGATGACTTGGTAACCAAGGGCGTTGATGAACCCTATCGAATGTTTACCTCAAGAGCAGAATATAGGATTCTGTTGAGGCAGGATGATGCCGATGCCCGTCTGACGGAGAAGGCCTACGAACTCGGATTGGCAACAAGAGAGCGCTACGACTGGTGGATGGAGAAGAAACAATATATCGAAGAAATCGAAACCTTCTGCCAGAATTTCGCGATAAAACCAAAACTCATTAATTCCGCTTTAGAGGCACTCGGCACTACCCCACTCCAGTTTGGCTGTAAACTTGTAGACCTGGTAAACCGCCCGCAGCTCAACTTACAGAACCTGTCGGAGATCATCCCTCAACTGAAAGAAGTGCTGAATCGTCCGCAGAACCGTCGCGAAGAAATCGCAGAAGCAGCGGAGATCAGGATGAAATATAAAGGCTATATCGATCGAGAAAAGGTCGTGGCTGATAAGATGCACCGCTTAGAAAACATCAAAATCAAAGGGCACTTCAACTACAACGAACTGCAAGGCCTCTCGACAGAGTGCCGCCAAAAGTTGGAGAAGATCCAGCCCGAGACGTTGGCGCAAGCCTCTCGCATCCCAGGTGTCTCACCCAGCGACATTAACGTCCTTCTGGTGCTCCTCGGGCGTTAGCCTTTCCCCTCCTGAGTTCTTGCGTCCCTACGGTAGCAAGCGGCATAGCCGAGCGAGGAGGGGTTAGGGGTGGTCTGAACAACCACTAGTCTATGATTTACCAACGTTCCACGTGAAACAAATTAAGCGTTTAACAATTATAACTCACTGATTATGAACAACAAAGTACTATTGGACAATCTGCGTTGTGTACCAGATTTCCCCAGAAAAGGAATCAACTTCCGTGACGTGACAACTCTCTACAAGAATGCAGAGTGTATGAAGATTATGCTCGACGAACTCGAGGCACTCTACAAGGACAAGGGCATCACTAAGATCGTAGGCGTAGAGAGTCGAGGGTTCGTGATGGCTTCTGCCCTCGCCGGCCGTTTGGGTTGTGGCGTTGTGTTGGCACGAAAGCCTGGTAAGTTGCCAGCTACGGTCATTAAGGAAAGTTTCTCGAAAGAGTATGGGGTCGATACCGTTGAAATGCACATCGACTCAATCGATGAGAACGATATCATTCTTATCCATGATGACCTCCTTGCAACAGGTGGTACAGCGAAGGCAGTATATAACCTCGTTGAATACTTCCACCCAAAGAAGGTCTATATGAACTTCATCATCGAGATCACAGACGAAGGCCTCCACGGCCGAGACCTCTTTAAGGACATCGACCTCACAACGCTTATGATCGTTTAACCAGGTAACCTCTTCCCCTCCTGAGTAGGAGGGGTTAGGGGTGGTCTGATCAACTTACATATCTCTATGGATAATTTCTCACATCGAACAAATATTAAAGACCAGAAGACCCTCCGTCAGAGCCTCCGAAATAATACTACAGCTCCTGAGGCTATCCTGTGGCGTGCCCTAAAAGGCAAACAAGTAGATGGTTTAAAATTCAGAAGGCAATTCGGATTGGGTCTTTATGTATTGGATTTCTATTGTCCAGAGATACGTCTAGGTATTGAGCTTGATGGTGGGATACATAAGACTTTCGAACAGTCAGAGTATGACGAAGCAAGGACAAGGATTATAGCCAGCAATAATATTAAGGTTATAAGATTTGAGAATGATGTGGTTTATAGAAATATAAACAGCATCATCGAGGAAATAAGAAAGCTAAAGATTCTTTGGGAAGATAAAGGGAAGAGATGGAAGGCGGATCAGACCACCCCTACCCCTCCTACTCAGGAGGGGAAATAGATACCACACAAGGAGTGTTCCACGTGGAACAAAAGGAACGAGAAACATAGTAAATAAAGGGGAATACAGAAGATGACAAAAGAAGAAAACGAGAAGCGATTAAGCCATCTGAAAGGTATAGTAAGCAGACTACCAGACAAACCTGGCAGTTACCAATTCTATGACGTCGATAAGACCATCATCTATGTGGGGAAGGCGAAGAATCTCAAGGCGAGAGTCTCCACCTACTTCCACACAGAGGTGGATCGTTTCAAGACGAAGGTACTAGTGAGTAAGATCTATGATATTAGCTATACCGTTGTCAATACAGAAGAGGACGCACTACTCTTGGAGAACTCCCTCATCAAGAAGTACAATCCGCGATACAACGTGCTTCTGAAAGACGGTAAGACCTACCCTTCCATCTGCGTAACCAACGAATTCTTCCCACGCATCTTCAGCACAAGAACCATCAACAAGAAATGGGGCACCTACTACGGCCCCTACTCTCACGTGATGACGATGAAGACCGTTCTCGCACTCATCAAGCAACTCTACCACCCACGCACCTGTCGCCAACCGATTACAAAGGAAGGTGTCGAGACAGGCAAATACAAAGTCTGCCTCGACTACCATATAAAAAAATGTATGGGTCCCTGCGTGGGTAAGCAGACCTACGAGACTTATCAGAAGAACATCCAACAAGCCAGGGAAATCCTCAAAGGCAACACCCGCCAAGTGCTCCGCGATCTGAAGGATGAAATGCTCAAATTATCAGAGGAACTACGCTTTGAAGAAGCCGAAGAAATCAAGCAGAAATACCTCGCTTTGGAGGCTTTCGTCACCAATAGCGAGGTGGTCAGCCAGACCATTCACGACGTTGATGTCTTCTCTATCACCAGCGACGATAAGATAGCTTTTATCAACTACATTCATGTGAACAACGGCGCCATCAACCAGAGTTTTACCATCGAATATAAGAAGAAACTCAACGAGAGTGATGACGAACTTTTGCAGTTAGGTATAGTGGAATTGAGGGAGCGTTTTGGCAGTAAAGCGAAGGAGATTATCGTGCCTCAGGAGGTCGATGTGGAACTCGAAAATGTCACCTTCACTATCCCTCAAAGAGGAGACAAAAAGACCCTTCTCGACCTCTCAATTATGAACGGAAAACAATATAAGTTCGACCGCCTGAAACAAGCCGAGAAGCTGAATCCAGAGCAAAAACAGACCCGTCTGATGAAGGAACTACAGGAAAAATTGCGACTTCCAAAGCTACCTTATCACATCGAATGCTTCGACAATTCTAACATATCAGGAACAGATGCAGTTGCCTCATGCGTAGTGTTCAAGGCCCTAAAACCAAGCAAAAAAGAGTATAAACACTTCAATATCAAGACCGTTGAGGGTCCTGATGACTATGCATCAATGCATGAGGTGGTGTATCGTCGTTACAAACGTCAGATCGACGAAGGTAATCCCCTACCCGACCTCATCATCGCAGACGGTGGCAAAGGCCAAATGGAGGTAATACGTGAGGTAATTCAGGACGAGCTAAACCAGGATATTCCCATAGCAGGATTGGCAAAAGATGACCGTCATCGCACCAACGAGCTTCTCTACGGATTCCCCCCCATGCACGTTGCCTTGAAGACAGATTCTGAGCTATTTCATGTACTCACTCATATACAAGATGAAGTGCATCGCTTTGCCATCGAATTCCACAGAAACAAGCGTTCTAAGCGAGCTTTGCACAGTGAGCTAGATGGTATCAAGGGACTGGGTCCAAAAGGCTGTGATGCGCTCTTAAACAGCCTCAAATCGGTTCGTAGAATAAGTGAGGCAACCCTCCCTACCCTATCGGAAATCATTGGACCTGCTAAGGCAAAGATTGTCTATGAGCATTTTCATGCGTCAGACACAACAGAAAGCTGATGAGAATGAGCTAAAGGGAAACGAATGAATCTATGTCCATTTTGTAAATATGTTTCGCAAAAAGAAAGAAAGAATTTTGACACTTGTAACTGTCTGACATCCAGGGAGTTATGAGGCCACGTTTTTGAAGTAAGGAAACTTGGACTTTAAAGTAAGTAAAGTGGGAGTTTGCAGTATTTAAACTCCCAGTTTGGACTATCTAAAGTCAGAGTTTGCAGTATGGACAATAATACATGTAAGAATATTTCAAGCACGGACATAATCAGCAGAACCTGCTTTGTGACGATTGTGACAGTTGTGACAATTAAATATTCGCACGATTAAGGGAATTTAACGTCGACGTATGGCCCTGATATTTGGTGGATTAAGAAAATGTTCGTACCTTTGCCGAAAATTAAGCAAACAAGCGAAAGATGCGTGCAGTTATTCAGCGAGTAAGTAAAGCCAGTGTCACCATCGACGGCTGCGTGAAAAGCCAGATCGGATGGGGATTTCTCATCCTTTTGGGCGTGTGCGACGAGGACACGATGGAGGATGTAGACTGGCTTGTGAGGAAGATAGCCAACCTGCGAGTGTTCGACGATGACAATCACGTGATGAACCGTTCTATACAGGATATCAGCGGCGAATGCCTCGTAGTCAGCCAGTTCACGCTCTTCGCAAGCTACAAGAAAGGCAATCGTCCGAGTTGGTTCAAGGCAGGTTCGCACGAGCACTCTATCCCACTCTACGAGGCCTTCTGCACTCAGCTTTCAGCAGCCATCGGCAAGGAAATAGGCACTGGCGAATTCGGCGCAGATATGAAGGTCGAACTGCTTAATGACGGCCCTGTAACCATCTGTATGGATACTAAGAATAAAGAATAAGATATGGACAGAAGACAATTAACAAATTACGTGAATTTTGCAGCCCTGATCTGCTACATTCTGGGGCGTGTAATGAACATGAGCATCCTCGTATGGATCGGCCTGGGTATCATGACGTTATCAAGCATCTGGACGATCATCCACTGGAAGGAAAACGACAAGATGTCAAACTACATTTCTGTCGCCTTCCTGGTACTCGTCGGACTCTCTATCTTTGGACTGTAAACGATGCGTAAGTATCTGAGAGAGATAGAGATATCAGGCGTAATCCTGGCAGCCATCGGCATCGTCTGCGCATTGGTTTGGGGTACGCCATACGGCATGTGGCCATGCGGATTAGGCCTGATGCTGCTGCTCGTTATCTTCCTCTACAAGGCCTGCCATTGGAAGGAATATGAGCGTGAGAACAAGCAGTACATCATGATCATCCTGCTCACCATCGCCATCCTGTTCTTCCAGATGCTGACAAAGAGATAAAACGTAAAAAATAACACATACATTATGATTAAAGAACATCTGAATAAAATCAGAAACGCCGGCATCTTCCTGCTGGTCTGCACCTTCGTCATCAGAACCCTATGGGGTGCTGCTCACGCCTTCTTCCCTATGCTATTCGCTGCTATCCTGCTTGGTATCGTAGTGATATTCAAGTGGTTACACTGGAACGAGTATGAAAAGGATAATAAGCGCAATGCGTGGATTGCATTAGCATTGTTTGTTCTTATATTTATGAATACCTTCTTCCCGCTATGACAATTAAGGAAGCACAAGAGGCTGTGGACCGCTGGATCAGGGAATACGGCGTGCGCTACTTCTCAGAACTGACGAATATGGCGGTTCTGACAGAGGAAGTAGGCGAACTTGCTCGTGTGATCGCTCGTAAATATGGCGACCAAAGCTTCAAGGAAGGAGAAAAGGATAACCTGGGCGAAGAGATGGCCGACGTGCTCTGGGTACTACTCTGTCTGGCCAATCAGACAGGTGTTAACCTCACAGAAGAACTGCAGAAAAGCATCGAAAAGAAAACCCAGCGCGACTCACTCAGACATATCCACAACAAGAAATTAATGGCTTAAAACAATACGATTATGGCAACAACATCAACAGAAAAAGGGCGCATCGAAGAGGCCCTTGGCAAGTATAACCTCGACATCAATGACGAGGAGATAAAGGCAGCCGTGAAGAAGATCATCACGGAGAAAGTACACCAGAACGATACCCCTGAGGTAAAGAAATTCCTGATGGGTAGCGTGGAACTAACAACACTGAAGACGACAGACTCTGATGAAAGCGTGATGGCCTTTACAGAGCGTGTGAACCAGTTCGACGAGCAGTACCCTGCCCTACCCCACGTGGCAACTATCTGCGTCTATCCCCGTTTCGCCAAAATCGTCTCTGAGACCTTAGAGGTCGATGGCGTAGAAATCGCCTGTGTATCAGGCAGTTTCCCATCCTCTCAGGCACTCATCGAGGTGAAGACAGTAGAGACGGCACTGGCCATCAAAGACGGAGCGACGGAGATCGATATGGTGCTCAGCGTGGGAGCTTTCCTCTCTGGTGACTACGAGACGGTCTGCGACGAGATCCAACAGATGAAAGAGGCCTGTGGTGAGCATAAGATGAAGGTGATTTTGGAAACAGGTTGTCTGAAAACGGCCTCAAACATCAAGACGGCTTCGCTGTTGGCGATGTATTCTGGAGCAGACTATATCAAGACATCTACTGGTAAACTCGAACCTGCAGCAACACCAGAGGCTGCTTATGTGATGTGCCAGGCCATCAAGGAATACTACGATGAAACGGGCATACAGATTGGTTTTAAGCCTGCTGGAGGCCTGAATAGTGTGATGGACGCACTCATATACTATACCATCGTGAAAGAGGTCTTAGGCGAGAAATGGCTTACGAATCAGTGGTTCAGAATGGGCACTTCGCGTCTGGCAAATATGCTATTAAGCGAGGTCATCGGCGAGGAAACGAAGTTCTTTTAGTAATCTCTTCCCCTCCTAAGTTAGGAGGGGCAAGGGGTGGTCTGAACAAGCGCATCTTCTCGTCGTTAGCAAATCCAACTGTTCAGACCCCCTCTATCTCCCCCTAACTTAGGGGGAGAAATAGTTACTCCAAGCAAAGATAATTGAGTTTGTTCAAGACTACAATTTTCGCCTAATGACGTATTCAAGATACATCTCGTAAGCTTCCTTGAGCTCTGGTTTGACGCAGGTGTCAATGTAAGTTTTGGCTTTCTGCGAGTAGCGATCCATCATACGCTCAGCATATTGTATTCCCCCACTCTGCTTGGCAAACTCCACAAGCACAGCGATTTCATCGGCATTAATCGTGCCTAACTTCACCTTTCTAGCCAAGGACTTCATAGGCTCAAAGTCAGAATGATTCAACGCATAGATCACTGGCAACGTCAGTTTTCCTTCGGCCATATCATTGCCTGTAGGCTTGCCAATTTCCGTCGAGTCGTAATAGTCGAAAATATCATCTCGAATCTGGAAAATCATACCCAGATCTTGTCCAAATTGTTTCGCTTTTATAATATCCTCTTCAGAAGCATTCACAGACAGCGAACCCATGCCACAGCAGGTCTCAAACAGGGCAGCAGTCTTTTGTCTAATCACCTGATAATAAACATCTTCCGAGAATTCTGAGTTGTTAATATTCTGCAGCTGCAGGATCTCACCTGATGCAAGCGTCATACCAAGTTCTGCGATATATTGTAAAACTCTATGATCCTTCGTCTTTGCCACATGATTGAGACACGTAGAGAGAATATAGTCACCCACAAGCACGGCCACCTTATTATTATAAGAGGCATTAACAGAGGACTGTCCGCGTCGCTCGCTACTCTCATCTACCACATCGTCGTGAATCAGCGAGGCCGTATGCAACAGTTCGAGTGCAACGGCCGCATTCTGAGTGATGTCTGACACCTCGCCATAGTTCTTAGCAGACAGTAATGTGAGCATAGGTCGCATCTGTTTGCCTGTGCGCTGACGGATATGTTCCAGGGCCTGTGAAAGGAGACCATACGAATGGCTCAGCGAACCCTGGAAACGATAGACGAACTCCTGGAAATCACTCTCAATTGGGTGCTTGATAACTGACAAATAATCCATATTATCTCGAATTTTGATACAAAATTAGTAAAAATCATTGTAATATCGATATTTTTTAGTAATTTTACGCAGAAAATAAACAAAGTTATGCAGAAACTCTTCCTTTTAGACGCTTATGCGCTCATCTATCGCAGTTATTACGCGTTCATCAAGAACCCCAGAATCAACTCAAAGGGACTGAACACGAGTGCCATTATGGGCTTCCTCAACACCCTCAACGAGGTGTTCACGAAAGAACAGCCCACACATATCGGCGTGGCCTTTGACCCTCACGGACCTACCTTCCGCAGTGAGGCTTTCCCTGCTTACAAGGCCCAGCGTGAGGAAACGCCAGAGGATATCCGCAAGGCCGTTCCCATCATCAAAGACCTGTTGAAAGCCTATCGGATTCCTATCCTCCAGGTCGATGGATTCGAGGCTGACGATGTCATCGGCACCCTCGCCACGAAGGCAGGAGCCGATGGAATCGACACTTTTATGTTGACACCTGATAAAGACTATGGTCAGTTAGTGAGCGACCACGTGAAGATCTATCGGCCTCGTCATGGTGGTGGCTATGAGACGATGGGGCCAAAGGAGGTTTGTGAGAAATATGGTATCCCCACTACCCTATCGGTCATTGATCTGCTGGCTCTGATGGGCGACTCTGCGGACAACTTCCCTGGGTGTCCTGGTGTCGGAGAGAAGACTGCCGTGAAACTGATCAACGAGTTCGGAAGCATCGATGCGTTGATTGAACGGTCGTCGGAGATCAAGGGCAAACTTCGCGAGAAGGTTGAGGAACATATCGACGATATCCGAATGAGTTACTTCCTCGCGACCATCAAAACGGATGTTCCCATCGAGCTCGATATGGAAGCGTTGAAGCTCGTCGAGCCGAATGAGGACGAACTTGGCAAACTGCTCCTCGAATTGGAGATGAAAAGCTTCGCCGACAGAGTTCTTAAAAAAAGCCAAAAACCGCAAATGCCTGTTAACGGCCAACTCGATCTCTTTGCAGAATTTGCGCCCAACGGGACAGAAGTTTCAAAAAACGCGAGTTTTGAGACCTTAGAAACGACACCTCATAACTATCAACTTATTGATAATGAGGAGGAAATGAGGAAAATTTGTGACTTTTTTAGGACAAATGAAATTCTCAGTCTAGACACGGAGACGACTTCAACGAGTCCGATTGACGCAGAATTGGTGGGTTTGAGCTTCGCCGTGAAGGAATTTGAGGCATTTTATATCCCTATTCCAGCAAATCGTGAAGAAGCGTTACGAATCGTTAATATATTTAAAGAGGTGTATGAGGACCCCAAAATCCTCAAGGTGGGACAAAACCTGAAGTACGACCTCGAGGTGTTGCGCAACTACAACATCCATCTCGCTGGTCCGATGTTCGACACGATGATCGCCCACTACCTCATCCAACCAGAGTTGCATCACAACATGGACTACATGGCTGAGATCTATCTCAACTATCAGACCATTCACATTGACGAACTCATCGGACCCAAGGGCAAGAACCAGAAATCGATGCGCGACCTCCTACCCTCTCAGGTTTACGAGTATGCCGCTGAGGATGCAGATGTGACCCTCCGACTGAAGAACAAACTGGAGCCAGAGCTGAAGAAGTTCGAGTGCGAGAAGTTGTTCTATGAGATAGAGATGCCCCTGATGCCTGTCTTGGCAGAAATGGAGATGAATGGTGTCTGTCTGGACACGGCATCTCTTCAAGAAACGTCAAAGGTTTTGACGGACAGAATGAACGAACTTGAAGCAAGAATATACGAGTTGGCTGGCGAACAATTCAACATCGCCTCACCCAAGCAAGTAGGCGAAATCCTTTTCGACAAACTCAAGATTGTAGAGAAAACTAAGAAGACCAAGACGGGCCAATATGTCACTTCAGAGGATGTACTCCAGCAAATGCGCAATAAGCATGAAATTGTAGCTGATATCCTGGAACACAGAGGATTAAAGAAACTCATCGGCACGTATATCGATGCCCTACCCAAACTGATTAATCCTCGTACTGGTCATATCCATACATCGTTTAATCAGACCATTACAGCCACTGGACGCCTGTCAAGCAGCGACCCCAATCTGCAGAATATCCCTATCCGAGGCGAGGACGGCAAGGAGATTCGCAAGGCATTCGTTCCAGAGCCAGGTTGTCTGTTCTTTTCAGCAGACTATAGTCAGATAGAACTGCGTGTGATGGCTCACCTCTCGCAGGATTCAAATATGATTGAAGTGTTCCGTGAAGGCAAGGATCTGCACGCAGCCACAGCCGCTAACATCTATAAGAAGGATATCTCTGAAGTCACCCGTGATGAACGAACAAAGTCGAAGCGTGCCAATTTCGGCATCATCTACGGCATCACCGTCTTTGGCTTGGCTGAGCGTCTGGACATCCCTCGCGACGAAGCCAAGATGCTGATAGACGGCTACTTCGCCACCTTCCCACAGGTTCACGACTATATGGAGAAATCAAAGGAGGTGGCCCGTCAGAAGGGCTATGTCACTACCCTATTCGGTCGTCGTCGCTATCTGCCTGATATCAACTCCCACAACGCCACTGTCCGTGGTTTTGCAGAGCGTAATGCCATCAATGCCCCCATTCAGGGCACAGCGGCAGACATCATCAAGGTTGCAATGATTCGCATTCATGAGCGCTTCCAAAAAGAGGGCATCAAGAGCAAAATGATCCTACAGGTACACGACGAACTCAACTTCTCCGTCTACCCTGAGGAGAAAGAGAAAGTTGAGCGTATTGTGATTGAAGAGATGCAGGCTGCCTTCCCCCTCACAGTGCCCCTCGTAGCCGACTCTGGCTTTGGCCAGAACTGGCTCGAGGCCCACTAAGGTTACTTCACTTTCCAGACGTTGAGGACGATGCCCTTGAAGCCGCCTGAGAAGTCAGGCTGGCAGACGAAGATGGCATTGTTCAGCCAGGCGTATTTGCTATCGACGGGAGCCTCAAACTGGGGAGCAGCCTTAAAATAGAAGGTGGGATTGCCTTGGTCATCCTTGCCGTTTGCGATGATACCACGATTGCGAACGTGGATGTTCACGCCGTCATCTGTCTTGATGCAGTAGATGGCCTCGAGTTCTGTGCGACCTATAGCCTTGTTGTTCAGCTGATAGTCAGCACCTCCGTTGATAATCGTTCCCTTGATATTGGGTCCCTCGAAGGTTCCGCCAGTAATGGGAATGATGGTTCGCTGGCCGTGCTGGGTCTCACCACAAGTGTAAGCCTCGCCCAGCGTCACCTTCAACTGCAGGGCGAACTCGAGCTGAGGCGTGTTTTGGGGTTCTGCAACCTGGGCGCTTGCAGACATTGAGAGCGCCACGAAAGCAATCATTGATAAGAGAATCTTCTTCATTTCTTGAATGGTTTAATTCTGTTACTGGGTGCAAAGATAGGCAAAATAATGGATAATGAATCATGGATAATGTATAATTTTAAATGGCGGCAGCAAATTTTTCACTTTTCACTTTTCACTTTTCACTTTTCTTTGTACCTTTGCAGCCGAATATAAACGTTTATAGAAGAAAATGGCATTAAAATGTGGTATTGTCGGACTCCCGAATGTGGGTAAGTCCACTTTGTTTAATTGCTTGTCGAGTGCAAAGGCTCAGGCAGCAAATTTCCCCTTTTGTACGATAGAACCCAACGTCGGCGTCATCACCGTTCCTGATGAGCGCTTGACGAAACTCGCAGAACTAGTGCATCCTGGACGCATCGTCCCTGCCACTTGTGAGATCGTGGACATCGCTGGTCTGGTGAAGGGCGCCTCGAAGGGCGAGGGCTTAGGCAATAAGTTCCTTGGGAACATCCGCGAGACGGACGCCATCATCCACGTGCTCCGTTGTTTTGAGGACGATAATATCACTCACGTTGACGGCACCATCGACCCGATCCGTGACAAAGAAATCATCGATACTGAACTTCAACTGAAAGACCTTGAGACCATTGAAAGCCGCTTGGCAAAGACCGAGAAGGCCGCTGCTGCCGGCAATAAGGACGCAAAACTTGAAGTGGGAGTTTTAAAGGCCTATAAGGAGGCTTTGGACCAAGGCAAGAACGCCCGTATCGTGGAGTTCGATTCGAAAGACGAACAGGACTGCGCCCGTAATCTCTTCCTGCTCACGTCGAAGCCTGTGCTCTACGTCTGCAATGTTGGTGAGGCTGATGCCAAGGATGGCAACAACTTCACGAAGAGGGTAGGGGAGCTGGCCCAGGAGGAAGGTGCAGAGATGATGGTCATCGCAGCCAAGACGGAAGAGGATATCGCAGAACTTGAGTCCTACGAAGACAAGCAGATGTTCCTTGAAGAGTTAGGCTTGGAGGAGAGTGGCGTAAATCGTCTCATCAAGAAGGCCTACGCCCTGCTGAACCTCGAGACGTTCATCACAGCAGGCGAGATGGAGGTTAAGGCCTGGACCTACAAGAAGGGCTGGAAGGCGCCTCAGTGCGCTGGTGTCATCCATACAGACTTCGAGAAGGGTTTCATTCGTGCCGAGGTCATCAAGTACGACGACTATATCCAATATGGCTCTGAGGCCGCTGTCCGCGAAGCCGGCAAACTCGCCGTCGAGGGCAAGGACTACATCGTCCAAGATGGTGACATCATGCACTTCAGATTCAATGTGTAACCTCATTCTCCCCCTGAGTAGGGGGAGTTAGAGGGGGTCTGATCAGCCTCAATCCAAGCACTTGCTCAGACCACCCCTAACCCCTCCTACTCAGGAGGGGAAATAAATAGTTTTACTCATGACACAACTATTACTTTTTATCGTTTGGCAGCCAAACCTTGAAGCCTTCCACTTAGGGCCGATAACTGTGCGCTGGTATGGGCTGATGTGGATCATAGGACTGGCGTTAGCATATCTGGTCGTGAAGCGGCTGTATAAGGAACAGAAGATCAAAGATGAATACTTTGACCCCCTCTTTATCTACTGCTTCTTCGGCATCTTGATTGGTGCCCGCCTGGGCCATTGCATCTTCTACCAGCCACAGGACTTCCTGACCTCTTGGCAAGGTATCGTGGAGATGCTGCTGCCTATCCATTTCCTGCCTGATGGCGACTGGAAACTCACAGGCTATGCTGGCCTTGCCTCACATGGTGGCACCTTAGGCTTGATGATTGCCCTCTGGCTCTATGTCCGCAAGACGAAGCTCAGCATCTGGACAGTCCTCGACAATATCGCCATCGCCACAGGAACCACAGCCTGCTTCATCCGCTTGGGCAACCTTATGAACTCTGAGATCATCGGCAAGATCACAGATGTGCCTTGGGCCTTTATTTTCGAGCGTGTCGATATGATGCCTCGCCACCCAGGCCAGCTCTACGAAGCCATCGCCTACGCCATCCTCTTCGCCATTATGTGGTATCTTCACAAGAAGATGCCAGAGAAGATCGGCACAGGCTGGTACTTCGGCTTCTGCCTGACGTATATCTTCACCTTCCGTTTCTTCATCGAGTACACCAAGGAGATTCAAGAAGCCTTCGAGGCCTCGCTGCCTATTGATATGGGACAGATCCTTTCGATACCCTTCATCATCCTTGGCGTCTGGTGTATGATAAGAGCTAAAAAGAAGGTCTCTGCGTGAAAAAGGGAAGCTTTCTGTTGATACTGCTGGGCTGGATGACTATTGTCCAAGCCCAGTTTTTGCATGAGGGTGACACCATCGCCATCATTTCCCCATCAAGTGCGACAGATACGGCAACCATCAACGGAGGCATCAGGACACTCGAAAGCTGGGGCTATCATTGTGTCATAGGGAAGAATGCCCTCAACGACTATCACGGCTTTGCTGGCACTATCGACGAACGACTTTCCGACTTACTCTGGGCTCTGAAGGAGCCTTCTATCAAAGCGATTATGTGTTCGAGAGGTGGCGATGGGGCGGCCCATCTGCTCACCCGTTTGTCTCTTGACACCCTGCGCCAACATCCCAAACTCATCATTGGCTTCAGCGACATAACGGCCCTGCTCTGTGCTGAGGCGAGGGCTGGGGTAAAGGGCATTCATGGTTCGATGTGTCACGCCCTGAAGACGTATGAGGGCAATGATACCGTCAGCCAATGTCTTCGTCGTATGCTGCAAGGCGACTTGCCAGAATACCGTATGGCACCTCATCAGCTCAATGTCGAGGGTAGGGCAGAGGGCATCGTCGTGGGTGGCAATATGTCTGTCTATAACGACCTCGCTGGCTCCGACTTCGATCCCTTGCTATTGCCTGGCATCATCCTTTTTATGGAGGACACTGGCGAAGGGATGAGCAAAGTGGATCGTATGCTGCACAATATGGAGATGCGAGGCCTATTACCCAACGTCCGAGGCATCATCGTTGGCCAATTCAACAAATACAAACATCCTGAGAACGACTTCGATGATATGTATTCCATGCTCCACGAATACCTTCGCCACTACAATATCCCTGTTTGTTATGACTTCCCCGTAGGCCACGCCCATCTTCGCAACTTCCCCCTCCTTACTGGCGCCAAAGCCACCCTCGAAGTCACCTCCGAAGGTGCCACCCTACATTATTAATAAGGTATTTTGAAGTATCTAAGCAGGTCCTTGTATTGGTCCTGGGCTGTAAGGCAGGTGTCTGTCAGATAACCATTAACATGCCCCCATTCCTTCAGGCCTCGATAATAGAACATCTTCAGTTCGTCTGTGATGATAAAGGGGACAATGCCATTTGCCAAACACTCCTTGAACATCAGCAGGCGTCCAACTCTGCCATTGCCATCCTGGAAGGGATGAATCTGCTCAAAGCGCACATGAAGGTCAAGGATATCTTCGATCGATTTGGGACGATGGTGATTATAGTCATTAAGCAACGCCTTTAGCTGTTTATGCACTTCTTCAGGAGGACAAGTTTCCTGTCCTCCTACCTCATTGGGCAGGCGTTTATAGTCGCCAACAGCAAACCAATCCTTACGGCTATCCGATGTTCCCGTCTTCAATAGCATATGGAGGTGCTTAATGAAATCCTCCGTCAGCTTTTCTTCCGTATGGTCGATGATATAGTCAATACAACGGAAATGGTTTACCGTCTCCACGATGTCGTCCACATTGACAGAACTGTCCGTAACGCCAATGGTGTTAGTCTCAAAGATATAGCGTGTCTGGTCGTGAGTCAGACGGCTACCCTCGATATGATTGGAGTTATAGGTTAGGTCAATTTGCGTACGATGATAGATGCTGCCTTTCAATCTGGATGCTTTCTGCTCCCTTAATGCCTTCAGCAGAGGTGATTGCGACTCCTTTGTCGTACCTCGCTTAGGCAAAACAGCATCAGCAGGAATGTTCCAGGTCTTCCCTGTCAGAAAGGCCCCTTCTATCTTCCCCTGAGCACAATAGTTACGAGCCGTACGCTCAGAGATACCATATTTCTCTGCAAACTGATTAACTGATATATACTCCATATTCCATCCTATCGGCAAGTTTTAGTGCCAAATTATGCCGCAAAGATACAACTTTTTGCCGATATCGGCAAGAAACAATGTAATATTTTCCCTTAATCCTTGCATGTTTCGGAAATATTTTTTATCTTTGCGGGCAAAGAATGATAATAACATCAAGTTAAACCCATTAAAAAAAATTGCCGATGAAGTAGAAACAGAACGAATAATGCTAAACGACCTCTATGCTGAGGCCCAGCCTCACGAGGTCACAGAGAATTAATATCATTGATTTTAAATATACTAAACAACATTAGTGTCCCGTTAAAATTGGGACGAGTTAATTATTAATCAAATAGCCCCGGAATGAGGGGACCAAATTGTTCTTTGACATCGTTGGATTTAGTCTTTTCAAACAACTCTTTCAAAGGAGTTTTGTCTGTCAGTGAGATGCTGAGGATCTGCAAGACCTCGTAGGTTGAGCGCTCCAGTCGCATATCATGTTGCACGATGGCAACCAGACAATAGGCAATGATGGCTGCACTGATCTGAATCCTGACGGCATTCTCTGTTCTGCCCCAGAATTTCTTGATTTTCAGATGCTGCTTCAGCCACTTGAAGAAGAGCTCAATCTGCCATCTGTTCCTGTAGAGATCGGCAACCTCAAGCGAGGACAGATGGAAGGCATTGGTGAGGAAAGAGAACTCACGTCCTTGCTCTTCATCATAGAACTTAACCAGCCTGAGCTTCTCCTTGTACTTCCTTGAAGTGATGTAATCAGTCAGCATAATCTCGGAATCCGTTAACACGTTTCGTGGCATTCTTCTCCGCCATTTGATACACTTGTACTGCAAGTTCTTCTTTGCCCGGACTATGAAGAATGACTCATGCTGATGGATGCGATAGAGTTCCTTGAAAGCATTGTAGCCACGGTCGAACACGTAGTAAGAGCCTGATTCATAAGGTATTTCCTTCATGGCCTTCG
>JAEEGJ010014601.1_pt1 | contig 18581 bp, 21 predicted proteins | sample 8958761 | NCBI WGS metagenome assembly JAEEGJ01 (sample SAMN16246546, study PRJNA631951) | gut metagenome | biome: gut microbiome; feature: rumen; material: RS-attached | host: Bos | place: Iran: Karaj | collected 2018-10
TTTTTAATATACTTTTTTTTTTTTTCAGCATTTCTCTTGTCGTTATTTAAAAAACGTTGTTTAGGTAGGTATCTCAAAAAAAACATACATATTCAAAGTATTTAAATAATACTTCTCGCTTATCTTTATCTGCATTCTTTTCCAAGAGAGCTATCACTTCCGGCATGATTATATCTTCAACAACAATTGTATCTAAACGTTCTTCATACTCAGATATATGATCTGCAAGCTTCTCTCTGGTTTTTGGAAAAAAACTTATCATTTTCTCTAAAAAGTCATCTATTGTCACTTCTTTTCTCCTCTATCTAAATAATTCTATCGCACGTATCAAATCATCTCTAAGGGCTTCTGCAATATCTAAATCATTAAATCCTAGATTACCAGAACTAATTAGCCTATTTATACATTTTAATCTTTCCATCGCCTTTATCAAATGAGTTGAATTACCCTCATAAAATTCAGATATCAATGCGTCTGCCGTTCCACCGTCACCAATAGAAGCACCTGGTCTATACACTTCATTAATAAATGATGCCAATTCATCATTTTGAACAGTTGATAGAAGTTTTTCGCGAGTAGTTCCAGTCAATTCAGGACGATTTTCTAATACTTTTGCAATATTATTGCTTGACTCTACATAGCTGTTCTCTATCGTAGGAGTAGTCGGCGTTGATGTACCTTTAAGCCAATCCTTAGCCTTACCCCACAAAGTACTTATCTTTTCGGCTATCCACTCAAATATCATAGATAAAGCTTGAGCTATAGCTCCAGCTATTGCGCCAATTTCAAAACTATTCCTTATTGTTTCCGGTATCTCATCTGCTAATTCCGCGATTTTATCCGTCTCACCAAATACAAGGTAAACAGATAATTTAAGCCAAATTACCCAGGCAGTAGCGCCCATACTAATAGCCCCAGCAGAAAAAGCTGCAGCTGCTATCACCTTTAATGGCCCACTAGCTATAACAGCTATGAGCCCTATAGCTGCAGCTAATGCTATCGTATACAAGATAGGATGGTTTTCCCTAAATTCGAGAATTTTTTGAACAATATTATAGGTAGAACTATTCAAATATGAATAAATATCAACTCCCATCACTCCGCCCATCATCTGAGCAGGGCCAAGATAGGTTTGTGAGTTGTTCTTCCACCATTCATTTTGAGCAGTTTCTGTAACTGCGGGTGATGTGCTCTTTATACTTTCAGCTAATTTGGTTGCCGAATTAACAACAGCTTTTGTAGCTGCTTTAACCGTACGCAATATGTCCGCTTTCTTCGCAGCTTCAATCTTACGTACTCTATCCTGAGCATAATACCTTGTACTATTGTAAGCTATACTAAAGCTTCCGTTCGGATTGGTTCCGTAAATTGTGTCATTATAAGCAGCATTTACGGCTGCTGCCACCTCTGCGGATGTTGTAGCAATAGTCTTCTTAAACGTAAACGCTACTATATCTGCTACTACAACTATGCGCTATCAACTTTCGACGGCAGTACAATAACGCAAATGACAGAATTATGCGCTGTAACGATGTTATCCTTCGTCAATAACCAACATTCTAGAAAAAATATCATAATACTTTTTTGCCAAAGAAACCGTTCTGGATTCTAGCAAAACGCTATTCATTACTCGAATGCTTTCAATATATTTTTTGAAGTTATTATTTATTTCATCCGTTAGTTCCCTAAATGATATATCGTGAGAACAAATAATCTCATCCTTTTCAGTATGAACAACAGATATACTTACATTCCTATAATATTTGACTCGTATCTCCAACAAATTGCTTGTATTGAGTTGTACTTTATAATCTTGGCCTAATAATAAAGTAATTCCACATTTAATTAAGCTTATTATATAATAGGATATGTTTTCATTACCTTCATCCATCTGGAATCGTTTATTAATATATCCCAGCTGATAGTCCTCCAATTTCAGCATCATAAAGCCAAAGAAAGATTCATAATCTCTCTCAAATTCCTCTAAGGGAACACCTACTACGTCATCATTAAACTTCCATTCTATGTACATAACATCAATCTCCCAATAATAATTCCAGCAATTCATCAAGAGAATAAAAATGGCTACCGTAACTTGTTTCAAAAAAACCATCTTCAAGACATACTGTTATCATTTCACCATCATATTCAAATACATACTTTCCTGTTTTTATACCTGCTTTAATAGCTTCATTATATCCGTAGTTTACCGCTTCTTCAATTTTAGATGCACTCCAATTTTTGTTGAAATAAGTAGAAATCTCACGTATTTCATTTCCATTATGTTCCAATTGTTTGGCAACATAATTAGGATTATGTGTATTTTGAACATGTTTCATCTTAGTTTTTGAAACATTAAGCGACGCTTTCTTCCGAAAGTCCGGCTCCGTCATATTTAGTTATAAGCGGTATCAAATTGTCAACTTTCATGTCAAATTCAATGCTACCTTCAGTCGTCAGCGACTATCCACATATTTTTATTGTCAAATCCAATTATTCTCATTTCAATTTCTGTATGAAGCTTTGCCTCTTTTCTACCCTTGTACAATACAAAGAATTGATTATAAGTAAATATCTTACCCTGGGGATAGTAACATTTAAAATCCCCTGTTATCACGTCATCGATATGATTCTTTAGCTTTATTGCTTCCCACTCGTATCTGTATCTACTAACAATATCGTTCCAGTCACTCTCAAATTCTTGCTCCGATATTTCTTTCACTTCACCATCCATATCAGAATCTTTTATCTGTCCTTCAGCAAGACAATCCTCGCGGCAAGATATGTGACATGTTCCATCCTCTGAAAAAACTATCTGTCGCGTAGCAAAGCCTTTTTCATTTATTTCAATAAGGTATTGGTCTTTTTCATCTGAAATTGATAAGAATCGCATGAAAGTCTCTCCCCTGTAAAAAAACTACTCTCTGTATCGCTCTTTCGAGAATCTTTGTATCCAGCCATATAGACTATTCATATATTTTTCCTACATAAAATAACGTTGCAATAAAACTCCAATCTATTGAATCAGGTATCTTATTCCCCGTATTCTTATAAAAACCCTCCATGTCTTCTACCCATGACATAATGGATTCTAAATAATCATTTAAGCAATCCTGGTTATCATCCGAAATGACAAACTCTTTGACAAAATTCAAAAAGTCATTTTTGTTTTTTATCTTATCGATAGTTTCAAATTTCATTCATCAACCCTTTTAATCATTTATTACAATTTTCTTTCCATTTCCATGTTTTAGCCTTACCGAAGTTCTACCTGCCTTACCTCATATCCTTGAGCTATAAACTGAAACATACCAACTTCATCCAAATATATGACATAATGTTTCGGATTCCAATAATTGAAATACTCTTTGTTAACACTCTTCAATTCTACTAACCATTCAGAATCTACTAATTCGACTATTCTGTCATATGAATCATATAATTTAGATGTAAATCTGGCAGATGTATGCTTATTACACAGTACAGAATTGAACTTAATTACTATTTTTCTTAATCTGTTTTCCTCATCCATTCCCATTAGCTCAATTGCCATATTCATGTCTTTAGACTCAATAACAGGATCTTGTTCTAGACTTGATGAAAAAATAGGTAATTCATATTTTATTTCACGCTTCATTGTTGTCCTCTACTTAGTAGTGTAACTATTTCACATAATGTCAGACCAGAAATCTATATATGGCACTTTATCAAGCTGGATATCTCTTTGTTCTTTATTACCGAACTCTATATCAATATATTCTTCCAAATCCGTTCCATAACATATGACGTCTACACCATGAATCGATAAAATCGGCGGATTCTTTTCCGGCACAACCGGAATATATCTATGCGAACAAATTGGGATAAGTCTTGGCGCTTTTTTTAGTCTTTCTCTTACCATGAATGAATAAGCGTCTTCATCCGGTCTAGTACCCCAAGCATCACTCCGGTAAACTTCATCCGCATTACTATATATTTCTTCAAATGGCAGTTTTATTATTCTTTTCACATACTCCACATTCTCTTTTCTCGTATCTCTCCAGTTATAAAAACCATTTGATATGGGCACATTATGCATCAAAAACAGGCGAAGACTTTGAGGAAATCGAATCTTGTAAAGATCTTCAATCAATTGCACTTCTTCCAACGAAAGACCTTCATCAAGCGCAACTCCATTTTCTTTTAGCAAATCAAAACTTTTTTCAAACATTTCAATATCCTTGTAAACAATATTTGACAATGGTTTTAGCTAGTTCATTGGCATTCCCGAATCTATAAAATCTTTCAATGGTGCTATAAATCCTAAATCATTGTCCACATAAATATCTTGTGGAAAATCATTTTGCCTCAATATGTTTCTTGCAAGTTCCGCTGAAGTATACGTCATCATGACTATAGATGGGGTCTTGTACGGGACTATTTCGATATCTTCTATAAAATCATCAAAATCAGTAACAACATCAAAGAAAACATGCTCGTCACCATAATCCAAGCAATATCTCCCCAATATATCATCAACCTCATAAGCCAAATTGATTCCGGAATACTTCAGTGTCTTCAATGTACTGACATTAAAATCTTCTTCACCTATTAGAAATATCCATTTCATATAACATCATCCCTTGTACTATTTTCGCCTTGTCTTTTCTCCCTATACAAGCACATCTTCTCAATTAGTCATTATATACTATTCTCAATGTGACAGTAAACAAAAAGAACGCAACCCTCTAGTCGCGTTCTTCTTCCTTCATTACTTCTATTAATTCATCAATGCCCGAGGAATCGGAGTTCTCGTCAAAGAGATTCTCAACAGTCTCGCCGGAGATTTGTCTCGCTACCTCGACCATCTTTTCAAACTCTTCCTCGGTTATGTTCTTGCAAAATTCATACAGACTCTTCTTGTCTTTCTCGCTTATCTCTACGTCCTTGGAGTCTGTGCCCTTAATCTTCTCAAGTATCTGAACGTAAGGCTCCACAAACTCATCGATTTCTTGCTGAGTCAAGTTAATCTTGCCAAGCTCCTGTGTATCTACCGAGTGCTTGACCTCTTCAGGCGTAGGAAGTGTGCATGCCGAAATTAACAGGCACATCACACAAAGCGCCATAACCCAATATCGTATTTTACCCATTCTTCATATAATCCTTTATTCAAAAATGCTGTCGTGGTCGAATTCCCTGTACAACTTTCTGACATTCTCAAGATGCTCAAGATAGTTGTCCTGAGTCATCAGACCTTCGCCGCGCTTCATGCATTCGCAGATATAAGTGTTGATATCCTCGCTGTAATGAAGCGTATCCATGTAATTATCAAGATTACCGGTAATGTCTATTCTGTCAAAAAAAGAATACAGCTTAATATTCTCAACTTCCAGAAGCATCTCATACGTGAGCTCAAGCTCATCCATTACATCTTCGTAGTTGCCGCTTCTGATAAGCGCATCCCAGAAACACACGCAGGGAGGTGTCATGAAGAGGCAAAACTCTATGTCGGGATGAGCCTTTGCAGTCTCGATTATGTTCTGACTAATGTTATCGCGAATGCGTTCAAAATCCTCATCCGTGAAATTAGCGGGCTCGGCAACAACGTCCTGTCGCTCGAAAGTTCTGAGCACGGCTTCCCGCCCGAAGGTCTTCATATCGTTCCAGTTGGAATACTCGTCAAAGGTCATGGGACCCTTGCCTTTAAGCCCCCTCATCACGATGTTACCTATCATTACCCACACATCTTTGTTAAAGAGGTAATCATAGTCGTTGAAGGGATTTTTATCGTAAAGATACTGAGGGTAATTGTCATATCCCATCTCATCTTTGTCGCAGTTTATACGGTTGGGATCGAGTCCGCGGATAACCAGCTTCAAATCATCATTAGCCGCAATCGCCGTCCTGACAATGCTGTCCTGCTCCTTAAACGTTGCGCCGGCAAAAGGAAGCTTCACGGCCTTATATCCCCAGAGTCTCTCAACGTCAGTTGTCTTGAAATTCTGCGAGGTACTGGAACCCGTAATTATCGCTTCGTAATCAAAATGCCTTGCAATACCGTTGTTCTGATAGCGCTCCTCGGTAAGCACATAAGGCATACCCTTTATCGGAGCATGGTAGTGAAAGAAAGGGTCGATAATCACAATAGCCGAAGCCGCAAGTACCACGGGAATCAACAATATAATAAAAAACTTCAAAATGCTATTTTTCTTCAATTACTATTCTCCCGCTTCCACTAACTCTATCATTCCCATAAAAGGGTGCACAAGAAAGCATACACGCTTGCCGCCCATTGCTACAGCCTCGTGGGGCTCTTCCCACATAACATAGCCGTTCTGCGACAATTCGGCAGTGCTTTTCTCGATATCATCCGTCTCATAACAGATGTGATAAGGTGAATTGCCGATTTTCTTGAAAAGCTCCGACACTACGGAATCCTTCTCCTTGGGGGAGACGATTTCGACCACGTAGCCGTCTCTGGCCAGAAAAGTGATGTCGATGCCTCTGTACTCGTCGAAAACGGTATCATGAGTCACTTCAAAGCCAAGCTTCTCGAATTCTTTTAACGCCTTATCGTGTTTTTTAACCAGGTATCCCAGATGGTGTATTTTCATATTACTTGGAAAGCCCCGAAATCTTATCTACAAGCTGGCCTACGTTCTTCATGCCTACGATGTCCTTCATGGGGAACTTGATACCGAACTCTGCTTCGATGGTGCCGATGATGGTGATGTGCATGAGGCTGTCCCAACCGTCAACGTCGGAAGCGACGGTAGCGTCATTTACGGTGATGGAATCGTCATCGAATAAGTCTCTGAATATCTCATTAATCTTGGCTAAAATTTCTTCTCTTGTCATAATTATTCCTTTCTCTGTCAAACATTTATAGCAATGTTATGTTTCTTCTCGTTATATTGGTCTACGTCTATCGCCCACAAAGCGTTGCCGGCTTCGTCTTCCTCTTCCTTAACAAAACCGTGGAGCGCGTAGAAGTCCTTGACCATAGCGTTCTTGGCTGTGGGGTAGTAATGAGCTGTGATTCTCTTAACGCCAAGCGCTTTGAGTTTCTTCACAAGCTCGCCCATCATAGCGAATTCCATATCGCGCTTAAGCACTCTGCAGCTCATGAGCCACAAAAGAATATCTGCCGTATCGCCGTTAACCTTGGCAATAACCACGCTTACGACACCGTTGTCGCCGAACTTATCGGCAAGCTTACCATACAAAGTAACGTACTCTCTGTCCGCCGCCATCTTCTCAATCTCGCTGCGGGTAAGTCGCCATGTGGTAAGATTGAACTGGTTGCTCTTATTGGTAAGCTGAGCGATTCTGTCAAGATACTCCGGCACAAACGCGCCTATCTCAGCCTTCATCTCCAGGGATTTAAGGTAAGAATCGTAGTCTTCGTACTTGGCCATTTCGTTGCTTCTGATAGCGTTCTCGCGGTACATCTTGGCACGCTCTGCATCGTCCTTGGACAAAGCAGTCACTTCAAAGAAGCCCGAACGGTCCAATATCTTAATATAATTCTCGACACCGTCCATCTCGGGAACCGCCACACCGCTTACATTGCCGGCTACAAGCCCTCGCTCGACAGGATTGTCATCTACAAAAACAAAGCTCTCCGGCAAGAGTGTTAAGCTCTCGGCAGTTCTCTTAAGATTCAAATCTTTATTGTCCCAGTTAGCATAGAATGCCGCAAAGTCGTCAAGCTTCAATACGCTGTCGGGTCTTTCAAAGCCTTTTCTGGCCACATCGTCGTTATTCTTGGAATTAACAGCAAGGATAACTCCTATCTCAGCGTGGCGCTTTAAGTAAGACTGAAATTCACTGTAGCCCTGAGCCATGGGTGTCTCCTGACCGACCTCGATATTCTCGGGGCCGTCATCGCCGATAACTCCGCCCCAAAGCGTATTGTCAAGATCAAGTGACAGTGCTTTCTTGTTCTTGCCGTAGATACTCTTTATGATACGCGCAACTCCGTAGGAACACTCCGGAATGGCACTTAATGTCATAGCGTACTTATACATATACCAATAGGAAAGATCCGTCCACTTGTTAAGACCGTAGCAGGATGCTTCGTAATTGATATCGTGAATGTACAAATCCTTGTGCGTATATGCATAGTCTGCAAACATCGCATTGATACCGTTAATAAAGTTAACGGCTCCGCCCGGATACACGCAATCACTGTTGCCTAGAAGCCTGTACATGGGCGGTTCAAAGTTATTCTGAATTATGGCGCATCCATACTTATCAAAAATGCTTTCCCATAACGCTTTAAACTTAAAGAAAACATCCTCCTGCAGCTTACGCGCCGTTTCCTTGTCATCTGCTGCCTTGGGGAATACATCGATGTTTCGCGAGGTCGTATGTATATAGATTAAGTCCGGCTTAAATTCCTTAAGCTCGGGATTCTCGAACATTCCGTCTTCAAAGTATTTATTATATTCGGACTCGTAAAAAAAAGGCTTAATGCCAAAGTTCAACAAAAAAAGTTCCAGCATATCCTTGACTGCCGACGTAGTGCTGCCGCCGAGAATAGCTATTCTTTTGTCAATAAAGGGGCCGCCTTCGCTTAATAACTGCTTCTTTACTTTGCGTCCGTTTTTAAACAGATAATCCGAATCAAAAGGATATTCCAGTTCCTTCACTCACATACCGCCTTTAATTACATACTTACGTGCAGATTTATACCGTTTAATTATATTTTTTCATAATGTAAATTGCAAGTCCTCCGGGTATTATATATTCACGCCTTTCTTTTTTATGTTATAATTCTATTCGAATAAATTTTGACGGTAAGGACAGCATCATGCTTTTTAATTCACACATCTTTATTTTTGTATTTTTACCTTTGTGTCTATGCGGATGGTATTTACTTAACCATTTTAAATTCTATAAAATCGCAACCGCATTCTTAATCGGAATGTCTCTTTGGTTCTACGGATACTTTAACCCTTCGTACCTGTATATCATAATCGGCAGCATGCTCGGTAACTACTGCATCAGTTTTCTTATCGAGAAGTTCCCGGCGAAGCGTAAGCTTTTCTTTTTCATAGGGCTTATCGCCAATATCTGCCTGCTCGGATACTACAAGTACTACGACTTTTTCGTGGAGAATATCAACGCAGTGTTTAAGTCTTCTTTTGCACTCAAGCACATTTTGTTACCGCTTGGTATAAGCTTCTTCACGCTTCAGCAGATTTCATATCTTATCGACCGTTACTGGGAATCTGCGCCGCACTACAATATCCTTGATTACCTGGCTTATGTGGCATTCTTCCCTCAGCTCATTGCAGGACCGATTGTGCTTCACAACGAGATTATTCCTCAGATGCAGGACCATTCCCTTAGAAAGTTCAACGCCGAATCCTTCCGCGACGGCTGGATTCTCTTTATTATCGGTCTTGCCAAGAAAGTGCTTATTGCAGACTTGTTCGCTCATCCCGTCAATCTGGGCTTCGAATGCGTCGATAATATCGATACCGCATCGGGCTGGATTATGGCTATCTGCTATACTTTCGAGCTGTACTTTGACTTCAGCGGATACTGCGATATGGCTTGCGGTCTCGGTAAGATGTTTAACTTCGAGTTGCCCATCAACTTTAAGTCTCCCTACAAGTCACACAGCGTTCCCGAGTACTGGAACCGCTGGCATTTTACGCTTACCAGATTCTTCACTTCGTATATTTACACCCCCCTCACCATCCACGGTGTAAGAGTCAAAAAAAGAAAGCTCTACTCATATCTGACCCCCATGGTGGTATTCTTCGTGAGCGGTTTCTGGCACGGCGCCAGCTGGACTTTTGTCCTCTGGGGTATCGCTCAGGGCCTTGCGACTCTTTGGGCTCAGCGTAAGTTCTTCAAGCTTAAAAAGAACTTTATTACGTGGTTCGGAACTTTCTTTTTCATTATGATTACTCAGGTAATCTTCAGAAGTGAGACCATCCACAATATGGTGCGTGTTCTTAAGGTTATGTTCGTTCCTACTTTCGGCAGGTTCTGGCTTAATCTTGTGGGCACATTCAATCAGGTTACTGTTGTTAAGAAATTGGTCGAGAACACATTGTTCCTGCAGGGTCCGGCGCTTTATCTTGTATACGGTATTTTCTGGCTGGTTTGCCTGTTGCTTGCCGTCTTCTTCCTGATTGGCAAGAACTCCAACGAGATTCTTGATGCACAGCGAGAAAAAGGCGTGACTGCTTCTTTTGCACTATTCTTAGGTGTTGTGCTTGCGGCTTGCCTGATTTCCATGACCGGTGTCAGCACATTCCTGTACTTTAACTTTTAGCCATTTTGTTAATCGATTGCGTGTAATATTATAGTGAAATAATGTTTTCGCAAGAGAGTTAAAAAATGGCAGATTATAAAACAATTGTCGTTCTCGAGCAGGATCTTACTGTCGACTATATCGGCGGTGCTCTGGACGGAATCAGAGACTTTTATAAAGATAAAAATGTCAAGCTTATAATCACTCATACCATGCTTCCGGGTAACGAATATCTCGATCACGGATATCAGCATTGGACCATGATGAGCATTCTCGACAACGAAAGTGTTGACGGGTATATTGTGCTCTCAGGCTCCTATTCTTCTAAGCTTACCATGGATGAACTGTGCAATCTTTTACAGCCATTCTCTCAAAAGCCCATTGTATCTATGTCTATCCCCCTTAATCTTGACGGTGCGCTCAATACCTCCATCAGCTGTGAATCCGGCTACATGGAAGTGGTCGACCACCTCGTCAACTTTCACGGGTGTCGTAAATTCGCCTTTATTTCAGCTAACTCTACCAAATCTGTTGAATCCATAACGAGGCAGAAGGCCTTCATGGCAGCAATAAGAGCAAACGGTATTCACGCTGATGAAGTCGCTTTTTTTGACAGCAACTTTACCTTCGGCGACTCTCAACGAATGATTGACGCATATATTGCGGCTCATGACGGCTTCCCTTTTGATGCCGTTGTTGCTGCCAATGACCGCATGGCTCTGGGTTGCATGGCATCTCTTAGCGCGCACGGTGTCAAAGTGCCCGATGATGTAAAGGTCGTGGGCTATGATAACACCTTAAGTGCCGAGACTTCCACGCCTACGCTCTCAACCATCAGCCAGGATTTGTTTAAACAGGGGCAGACTGTCGCCGAACTTCTATATGCCAAGATATACGGACGCGAAAATGAAGTCACCACCACCTCAGGAGTTAAGCCGATTTACAGGCAGTCCTGCGGTTGCATTTCCTGTGACGATTCCCGCCATTATATGTCTCGTGATGAATCCGGAGAGTTACAGCAACAGCTGTCCGCTCTCAGCGGCACCTCCGATTTGATTTACTCCGGTGACCAGTTTAACAGTATATATATTCTGCTTGGTGTGCTTCAGCGCGCGGGCAACTACGAATCCATCATCAATCAGCTCCCGACCATTCTCCCGAGTGTCAGAGATGTAGAGTTCTTTGCGCTGTTTCTTTATCAGAATGTAGTCGAAGTCGAGCCCGATGAGGAGTTTTCGCTTCCTTCACGAGTTTATCTTTCTTCGTACTGGAGCCGTAACGGAAAGAGCGAGATTCTGGACGAATATAATTCTTTTAACCCCAAGCGAGAGATTATGCCGTATATTGACGGTTGCGACACCGGTTGCTTTTTCATGCACCCGATATGCTATCGTAACAATCAGTACGGATACATGATGTTCAAATTTTCGAGCAACAACTATCTGCTGTACTCGATTTACATGCGCATTATTTCAAACTTTATTTCACAGGGTCAGGATTTCTCCGCCGAGATTCATAAAAATGCCGAGCTAAACAACCTCAACAAAGAGCTCGAAAGCCAGAATACGGACCTGAGTCGTCAAAGTGTTACCGACGAGCTTACCGGCATTCTTAACAGGCGCGGCTTTTACGAGTACGGGAAGAGGGCGGTGGATTACTCGGTTAAGCTGGGGCGAAGCGGACTTATTCTTTTTGCGGACATGAACGGTCTTAAGAATATCAACGATACTTACGGCCACGACATGGGCGATGTGGCAATCAAGACTCAGGCCGAGGTGCTTAAGTTGTGCTTCCGTGGTAACGATATTGTGGGAAGAATCAGCGGTGACGAATTTGCCATTGTGGCTCCCGGTATGCCACTTTCGATTGTGGAGCATTTCCGAGAGCGTATAGCCAAAGCATGCGCAGAAATGTCAGCCAAGAACGGTCTTCCTATCACTATATCCTTAAGTATCGGCGCCGTCGAATATTCAAGTCAAGAATGCGACCTTGAGAAGCTTGTATCCATGGCTGACGAGGCCCAGTACGTAGAGAAGCGCCTGTACCACAAGAACGATTGCAGACAGTAGAATACAAGGCTGAAATGTAACAGGGAGAAAAGTCTTTTTACCGATTGACTTTTCTCCCTTTATCTATTATCATAACAAGGCAACATTGGATACCGTGTCTTCACGGTCGCCATGTGTCGCTTATGAACATTTCGGTCTCGCGCAATGGAAATCCACGAACCGTGTCAGGTCGGGAACGAAGCAGCACTAAGAGGAATCTTCCATGTGCCGCGAGGAAACCGGAGTGTTCGCGGCACTGACGGCTATGTGGATACGGTATTTTTGTATGGCTGATTCTAATATATTTGTAGCAAAAGAATACGAGAACTGCAGGCTCTGCCCCCGCGAGTGTAACGCTCGTCGTACTGAGGGAGCTCTTGGAGTGTGCAGTGAGAGCAGTCGTCTGATGGTTACCCGCGCCGCTCTTCATATGTGGGAAGAGCCCTGTATCAGCGGCAGCAACGGCTCCGGCGCCGTGTTCTTCGCAGGCTGCCCGCTCAAGTGCGTATTCTGTCAGAATTACGAGATCTCCCGTGGCAAGTACGGTAAGGAAATCTCAGCAGACAGGCTCGCAGAAATCTTTCTTGAGCTTCAGGGCAAAGGTGCCAACAACATCAATCTTGTCACGCCTACTCACTATGTTCCGCATATAGTTGCCGCCGCTACACGTGCGCGTGAGAAGGGCTTAAAGATACCTTTCGTATACAATACCTCCGGCTATGAGAAGGCTGAGACCCTTGAGCAGCTGCGCGGTATTGTGGATGTTTTTTTGCCTGACTTTAAATATATAAGCAGTGATACTGCCGCCCTCTTCTCTAAGGCTCCCGACTATCCGGAAGTCGCTATGAAGGCTGTCGACAAGATGGTAGAAATGGCCGGCGCGGCTTCTTTTGACGATACCACGGGAATCATTAAGAAGGGCGTAATCGTGCGCATCCTCGTGCTTCCTGCGCATACGAACGAAGCCATTAAAATAATCCGCTATCTCCATGACAGATATGCGGACAACATTTACCTAAGTATTATGAGTCAGTACACTCCGCTCTCCGATATCATTCCGAACGGTGCGGAATACGACTGTTTAAGGCGCTCTCTTACCAAGCGCGAATACGACAAGGTCATCAATGCCGCCCTTGATATGGGCGTCACTAACGCTTTCTTCCAGGAAGGCGAAGTCAACAAGGAAAGCTTTATCCCGCCCTTCGACCTTGAAGGTGTATAAATAAACCCCCGGCAATTATCTGTCGAGGGCTTTCTTTTACTCAAGATTATCAAGATATTTAATGTAGTTAACAACCATCAGCGCAATCTTAAATGTAAGAGCATCATCGAAGGTTCTTACGTCAAGGCCTGTAGCCTTCTCAAGCTTCTCAAGACGGTATACAAGCGTGTTACGATGCACGAACAGCTGTCTGGAAGTCTCCGACACGTTCAAGTTGTTCTCGAAGAACTTATTGACTGTAGAAAGAATCTCCTCATCAATAGTCTCCGGAATTCCGTCTCTGAATATCTCATCGATGAACAAGTGGCAAAGGTTCTCGGGAAGCTGATAGATTAGTCTACCGATACCGAGAGAAGTATAGGAAATAACCGTCTTCTCAGCGTAGAAAATCTTACCTACATCGAGCGCCATCTTGGCTTCCTTGTAGGACTTGGAAACGTCCTTAAGCTCGTTAACCTTGGAGCCGAAAGAAACCTTAACCTTAAGCATCGCCTCTGTGTTAACAATGTCAACGATGGTATTGGCTATCTCAACGTAATCCTCATATCCTGCGCACTCTTCCACGTTCTTGATAAGAATAATGTTCTTCTCATCAACTGCTGTAAGATAGTCGCCCGCCTGCTGAGAGAACATTCCCTTAAGCACTTCCATTGCGGAGTTGTCCTTCTCGATGCGAGCCTCCACAAGGAATACGACTCTGGGCGCATTAACTTCGATATGAAGCTTCTTGGCTCTGTTGTAGATGTCCACCAGAAGGAGGTTATCAAGCATCAGATTCTGGAAGAAGTTGTTTCTGTCGAATCTTTCTTTGTATGCAATTATGAGAGCCTGAATCTGGGAAACACAGATTTTGGCCACCATGTATACATCTTCGGACATTCCCTTGGCCACCAGAATGTAGGCTGTCTCTTCCTCATCATGAATCTTTAAGAGGTGATGAGCTCCTATTACCTGTGAGTCAGCGGGTGATACAGCGAAAGAATAAATAAACTCTCCCGTAATGTCCGATGCATCGAAGGTGGAGGCTATCTTAAGTCCTTCCGGATCGTATACGCAAAAATCGATTTTGGTAATGGTATGCAAATCATCTATACAGTTTTGAATAACAGAAGATGTAATCATTTTCCTCTCCATTCCGTGCCGATTAACGGCATGCTGTGGCAAGCCCACAGTCTTCTTATTTTACCTTTATTTTATAGCACATAAAAATTTATTACAAGTTAACACAATTTAATCGGTGTTACAAGTAATTTCATACATTTCCAACTGTCGACGCTTAATATCATATAGTGGAAAGTAAATTTGCAAGGGCTTTACCATCTCCACCATTCACTGCATAAAGCTTGCAATATTTCTCAGCCTCATCAGTATGGCCAAGAGCCTTGTGACACAAGGCTGCACAACTGTAAGCAGATTCCAATCCCGGTTTTAACTCAATTGTTTTATCTACATACTTAAGAGCCTCTTCATATTCCCCTTTCCTATAGTATACCCCCGCAAGATTATTATATGCATAGACATAAGATGAATCCACGCTAATGGCATTCTCAAGTAATCTTTTGGCCCTGTCGTAATCTCCCGTATTTTTATATAGAAGTCCAAGGTTAGATAGTGCCATAACATTATACGGAGCTCTGTTAAGAAGAGCCTCATATATTTCTATAGCTTCATGGATATTACCGGAATCCGAATAAGATAGCCCTAAAAACAGCATTACTGCCTCATAATCCGCAGTTAATCGACAAGCTTTTTTATAAAGATTATCAAGTATTTTAATAGCTTTAGAATAGCTCGAATCGCCAAAATACATTATAGCATCGATAAGTTTATCGTAATTTCTCTTATCGTCAGAAAAAGCTCTTCCTATTATTTCAGCAAAAACTCTTTCATAATGAGCTCTGTTGCCACCCGGCCTACTGTCTCTGCCCCAGATTTTAAGAAATCCTGCCACCAAAGCTCCCAATGCCAAAAGGCCCTTTATAAGTTGTTTTGTATTAACACTGTCTATTCCGTCGGTAAGAGCCGGATATGCTACATATGCAAGCAATATCAGGCAAAGAATAATAGACACGATATATAAGATTTTTTTACCCTTCATAAACCCTGATTATACCCTTCTGTCAGATGATTAATTAAAAATAGGGCACCGGCAATGCCGATGCCCTAAATAGGTTCTTACTAGTTGGTAATAACCTGCTCTGTTTCCTTATCGAATACGTGAATCTTCTCAACGTCAAGAGCGAACTTGATAGCATCGCCGGGTCTTGAAGTTGTTCTGGAGTCAACTCTTGCAGTGATAGGGAACTCAGCAAGATCGAAGTATAAGTAAACTTCTGCACCAAGCAATTCGTAAACCTTAACGGTTGATTCGAATACGCTGTTAGGTGAGGTCTCGATAAACATCTGAGAATCGTAAACATCTTCAGGACGAATACCGAATGTAACGGTCTTTCCGTTGTAACCGCCGTCGATAAGCTTCTTGGACTTAGCGGGAGGAAGAGGAATGGACTTACCTGCGATATTGAGGCAAGCAACATCACCCTTAACTTCTACTTCAGCATCAAGGAAGTTCATCTGAGGTGATCCCATGAATCCTGCAACGAAGAGGTTGCAAGGCTTCTCGTAAAGGTTCTGAGGTGTATCAACCTGCTGGATAACACCGTCCTTCATAACTACGATTCTGGTACCAAGTGTCATAGCCTCGGTCTGGTCGTGTGTTACGTAGATGATGGTGGTACCAAGTCTCTGGTGTAACTTAGCGATCTCAATACGCATCTGTACACGGAGCTTAGCATCAAGGTTGGAAAGAGGCTCGTCCATAAGGAATACCTTAGGGTTACGAACGATAGCACGTCCCATAGCTACACGCTGTCTCTGACCACCGGAAAGAGCCTTGGGTCTTCTGTCAAGAAGGGGAGTAAGGTCAAGAATCTTAGCAGCTTCTTTAACCATCTTGTCGATTTCATCCTTCGGAACTTTTCTTAACTTAAGACCGAAAGCCATGTTATCGTATACGGACATGTGAGGGTACAATGCGTAGTTCTGGAATACCATTGCGATATCTCTGTCCTTGGGTTCAACGTCGTTAACTACTCTGTCACCAATCTTCAATTCACCTGAAGAAATATCTTCAAGACCTGCGATCATACGAAGTGTGGTAGACTTACCACAACCTGAAGGACCAACGAAGATGATGAACTCTTTATCTGCAATCTCAAGGTTGAAGTTCTTAACAGCTTCAAAACCGTTGGGATATACTTTGCAGATGTTTTTCATTGATAAACTTGCCATAATAATCCTCCTAAGAAATTCGGGGGCATCCCCAATCAATCTGTTAACAGTATATTAAAAACTCTGTTCAAAAGCCATGCTATATTTGACCAAAATTTCGGCTCATCCTTGTTAATATTGCCTATTTTCCGCTCCCATGAGTCGGAGTATATGCATCTTTTCTAAAGGATGAGCCTTTGAGTGTACATATTGACTATAGTGTTTTTACATCTCTTCATTATAGAAGACAAGCTGGTTTTTTCCACGCTTTTTGGCCTTATAAAGCGCCTGATCCGCCGCCATGTAAAGGTCCTTGAAGGTCTTGGCGTCGTCCGGGAAAATAGCCGCTCCGATGCTGGCTGAGGCAGAATATTTTACATAGTCTCCGCCTGCTTTGAAATCATGGAAGAATCTGGTAATACGATTTGCTTCTCTTTCTATGATGAGGTCGTCGGTTATGTCTCTTAGGAAAACCATGAATTCATCGCCGCCGGTTCTTCCGATAATGTCGGTGTTTCTGAATTCTGTTCTGATCTCTCTTCCGAGAGTCTTAAGAAGAGTATCACCGAAGGCATGGCCCATGGTATCGTTAATCTTCTTAAAGTTATCGATATCCAGAATGAACATCATGCCCCTTGAATCCGGGTTATTCTCAATATAATCCTTAATCTTACGCTCGGTTGCCGCTTTGTTGTAAAGTTCAGTCAAAAGATCCGTATCAGCTTTGTCTTCGAGAACCTTGCCTCTTTCTTTGGACTTAAGGGAAACAAACGCTGAAATACTTACGACAAATATAATAAATATTACTATGACAATACCAATCTTCACAGCGGTACCCCTGACGCTGCCGAAGTATTTGTCAGAGACCTTGTCTATATATGTCTGACGGACTCCGTATACCAGTCTCATATCGTCGTGACTGATTGGGGCCGTAATAAGGGTACGTACGTCACCTTCATACTCTACCGAAATATCGGCCACTCTCTTTTTATTGTATTTGTTGTCAAAATCTGCATAAGCTTCTTCGTCGGCTTCTTTTTTGACACAATCCAGGAGATTGTCCGCCGTCAGAAATCTGCTGTCGGTATCGTTGTATTTGTCAAAGCTTCCCACAAGATTGCCCTTTTTGTCCACAACAGCCAAAAAAGCCACGTCATCGTAAGGAGAACTCATAAATTTCTCACCCACATCTGTGAGATAAGTTATGGAAATAATGTAATCACTGTTCTTGTAAGGGAGCACCACGAGGAGCATGTCGTCCTTGTAAATGTTGTTGTCCCTTCTTTTGATTGTGGCAAAGACGCTTGTGTGGCCCGAATAAGGCTCCAAAGAAAATGTGGCTTCTTTGGCTCCTGTCTCGTCACATATCAGCTCTTTGCCGCGACAAAAATAAATGTGGCTTACATCTGTCTTGCCCACAATTTCCGTCGCAAAAGCCCGGGTCTCAATCTGCCCGAGTTCAAAATTCTGTCCGCGGGAAAACTCAACGAGCGCCATCGTTTCTCCGATGATGTGCTCAACACGCGAGTCAAGCTGTTCTGCCCACGTATTAACGTATCCCTCCAGACGGTCCCTGCTTAAGTCCTCGGACATTGTCCTTCCGTCCCTTAAGAACTTGGCCAGCATGAACACAATGATGATCACAAAGGCGACGCCTATAAGCGCCCATGACAACACCGTCACCTTTGTCTGTCTGCCGTCATCCATTTTTTGCATACCTCCCGACATTACATAATGTTATACCCTTATGTAATACCCACCTCAAAAATAACTGTACTAATTCGCCTTA
>JAEEGJ010014602.1_pt1 | contig 18581 bp, 5 predicted proteins | sample 8958761 | NCBI WGS metagenome assembly JAEEGJ01 (sample SAMN16246546, study PRJNA631951) | gut metagenome | biome: gut microbiome; feature: rumen; material: RS-attached | host: Bos | place: Iran: Karaj | collected 2018-10
AGCTGTAGTATTATCTGCAGAATACATCAATTTAAGCCTTCCGTCTGTAAAATCATAGTATACAAATACTACATAATTCTTCTCATTAGCAGTACCTTTATCTTTTGTAATCACACCAAAATCATAGAATTTTGGACCTGAAGATGTTACTGTATTTCGACCTTGCGCAACTTGATATCTAGAGTCATTTTCAGTTAGATTGGTATAAGTAGCACTATACATTCTGTTCCAACCGGTCTGATCTACATAAGTAACAGAAGCATAAACATCGGAAGTAAAATTTGAAGTTCCATAGTAATCCGTGATGATATAATAATATGGTCGATTTACATTTGAGCCATTAATATTCGCATATCCGTCAGCACGTTTTCTTGTAATCTTATAATATACTCCATCAATTTCTACATAATTGTTAGAACGATCAGTACCTGCCCCTGAATTGTTATTATATAAAAATCCATTCACTGAAGCCTGATATGTAAATGGAACATTCGTACCATTTTTTGTACCTAGAGTAGGAGTTATCTTTGCAACTTTGAAATTTCGGAATAACAATTCACCAGTACTATCATCCAAATATGCTTGATAAACAGTTGCACCTGTTGCAGTAGTAGAATCTCCCGTTGCTATGAGTTTTATGTTTTGATAGCGGTCTACAAGGAGTCCACCATAATCCATACCATCAAGAGTTAATGCATTATTATTTTCTTCTTCAGATGAATTAGGATTATATCCACCATAGCCATACCCCATTTGTCTTCCATCATAACCATCATCAATTTTATATAAAGCAGCATAAGTCTGATAGAAATATCCCATTGAACCTCGTGTTCTGTTATATACAGAAACCTGATGATACTTTCCGGCATCATCCTTTGCCATTGCCATTTGTTCCCATGTAGAACCGCTCGCAAGATATTCTGTATTTCCTGTTATATAATTTCCATTTGCACTAAATTTTCTGCGCTGTGGCTGCATATCTGTAGGATATGACATTGCAATACCAGAATCATCAGAATGTCGTCCTGTAGAATCAACATATCCAAATACAGGATCATCACCATCCATAACCATAACCGGATAGAAACCATTCTTTGTATTAGTCTTCTTCATATCCCACATCAACAAGTATCTGTCATCAGTAAGCTGAACGTTCATTGTTGAATTATAATCTGGTTCTCGATTATAATAATCTTGATAATCTTGTTCAGTTGTACCTGTAATAGAGCCTTTAGCATTCACTTCATTCAAATTATTAAGAGTTCGAACCTGATTAGAGAAGATTTCAAGATAACCACTCGAAGAAATACCTGCAGTTGAACCATTTGCAATTATTGCCTTATTTTTTGCAGTTGCAGTTATTGATAATTCTGCAATTCCAGTTCCAGCATCAGTATCGTATTTTAATGTTGTAGCATCTTTATTCGTTTCATTTACAAGTTTAGCTACAAGTTGTCCATTAGCAGTTGAGAAATTGAATCCTTCCACTGTTATATTATTGCTCTTTTCATTAGTAGTTCCTGCATTTATTGTTCTATTAGCAAGAATTGAATATTTACCTTTAGCTGAACGAATATTATTATTCTTAAGACCACTTGCACTTCTCTCTGATGTATAAATCTTAGTAATATACGGTACAACATCCACACGTCGTGTTGATGTTGTGCTGAAGTTAACTGTTTGGCCGGCATTCCTTGCATTATCATCTGCCTGAACCGTAATGTTTACGTTAGTCTGAGCTACATTACCAATTTTTGCTGTATCCCAAAGAAGTGTCCAGTTAACACTATGACCAGTACTTACATCGAATTGATTTGAAGTTGTATCAATATCAAACTCATATCCGGTACCATCTAATGTACCGACTTTAGTAAAGTCTCCTGTATCAGTAGCATTCTTCCACTTTCCGTTAGCCTTATCATATGTAGCAACCTTTGTAGAAGTAGAAAGGCCTGCCATTCCCTCAATTAAGAGATACAAGTCTGTAAGGACAATATTGTCTGAAACTGTACCCTTCAATTTTATCTTTCCAGAAACTTTGTCATCGCGGTCAAACTCAGCATCAGAAGCTCCTGTCTCAAAGATGTCATCAGGTAATTCACCATGAAGTTCAATATGACCTTCCAGATCTGCTACAGATTTAACTTGAGATGCAGTTTTAGATGTATAAACTGAGTTATCTGTTAGACTGTGCCAATAGAAGTCATCAATTGTTACTATAGGTGCAACTTTATCGCGAACCAGGAGATTAATTCCAGTAATATTGATACTTACTTTATTTGAAGCAGTTGTGTCAGTTGCAAACTTTGTCTTTCCTTCAGTACTATCGAAAATCTCGTATGCTATATTGAAGTTTTCATCATTATCTGTAGAGTTCGCGATAAGCCAACTTACATCATGAAGAATTGTTTCCTTCTGAATAGTAAGTGAAGTTGCATTCTGAGCTTTATAATCATTTGTATTATCGAAGTCAGCATCATCATAATTATCATTACCTTCCATGAGTTTTCTGTCTTCAACTTTCTGCCAGGTTGTTGTTTTCTTTGTCTTCCACTGATAATACAAATCACCATTACCACCAACAATTTCTGGAGTTACAGACATCTTTCCTTTTACTGTAATATTAGAAATATTGATCGTATCTTTAGCATCTGTATAAAGAACAGGTTTTTCTGCTAATCCTTCAGGATAATATGGAGTCTGTTCGGCAGCTTCTATATTATCATTCTGATTCTTATCCAGACCAATAACAACACTTACCAGACGAGGCTTATTATTTTCTACAGAGGCGTTTGTTACAACATCATGTGTAATGTTACCTGCCTTATCAAAGATAACATAATGAATATCTACATCTCCATCTGGAATATTCTTTGAGTTTACATACAATTCCCAGGTCCATTCTTTTGAATCATCCTTATGGAGATTTTCCATTATCTTATCGCCATCGTCATAAACATACTTGTTGCAGTAACCATAGCCAAAGCCTGTAGCAAGGTTATAAGCTGAGTTTACAGTATCATTATCCAGATCTTTACTTTCAGGGTTTGTATTATCAACTACATTTGCAACTGCAAATTTAACTTCAGTATTTTCTGAGTCACCAGGTTCTCCTGCAAGAACAACTGTACTTCCACTTACGGAATCAATTCTATAAACAACGCCCTTAACCTTTGCGAGACCACCGGCATGTACATAGCTTGCAGCATTTTCTGAAAGGGTAAGTGTCTTTGAAGAAATAGAAGATGCTGTGGCAGAACCCCAGTAAAGACCATCATCAGAATTCAGATTTATTCCATTGCCTGTTGCCAGTTTAGAAACATCACTTCCACCTGCTGGAGTAAATCCTCTCTTATACATTGGGTCAAATACGTAAGTGGTAGTTCCAATTGTTCGTGTAAAGAATACTGCTACGCGTTCTACACCTGTATCGCCATCATGATTTTCGTAGGCTTTTGATCCTAATGAATAATAGCCCTGAGAGTTCTTTACAGTCGTTGAAATCTTAAAGTTTGTATTATTGTGATCTTCAAATGTAGGAGCTTCGTTGTCGTAATTAACAAGGAAATCTTTGTAAACAGGAAGTGGATTATTATCTTTTACTTCAACTGCTGTTAGACGGAATTCTGTTTTTCCAACTCCGGTTTCGTTTCCAACCTTAATCTTGAATTCATAAGTTTTAGAATCGTCTGATTTTGGATTGAACTGATAATCTTCAGTTGTTATTGACTGACCATTTGAAGAAATCTTTTCATCTTCTTCACCGTCTATAGTTACAGATATTGTATTAATTCCAACATCATCAGTTATTTCACCAATGAGCCACCATTCTCCCTTAACGCTCATACCTTCCTTGTATACCTGTTCAGAACCATCATCTTTTACAAGTTTAAGTGAGTTCTGAACAAAGTAAGGTGATTCCTTATCAACGCTGAAAGTACATTCAACTGGTACACTCTTTAGAACTGATGTTCCATAATCATTATCTGTAGCATATACAGTCATGGTTACATTATTCAGACTTCCACTCGGAATGAGTTCATTTTTAGGATTTATATTTACATTCCATGAACCGCCGGAAACTTCAACCATAATTCCAATGTCAGAAATATTTCCAGTAGCTGGAGTTATTCCTGCATCTGTTAGAGTTTTGTTTTTACTAATTTGTCCAAATGTGTAATATGGAGTTGAATCTGTTGAACTCTTTGGAATAGCCTTGAGGATATTGTAATCAGACAGTCCCCATCCACTACCATCAATATCAAGCTGTATCCATGCGTATTTAGCTTCAATGTTATCGTTTGCAGTTCCCATTACACGAATAGTACCTCCCAATACTGCGTCAGCTTCTGGATATGATATTGAAACTGTTGGTCTGTTACCCTGAGGATCTACAACAACTTTGTCATGTGCATAATTAGTATTACCACACACATCTACTACCTTAATCCAGACATAGACATCTGTCAAAGTTGTATATGAATTATTAGCAATTGCATTGACTGTTGTTATATTAAGTGGTGGTTGAGTAAGCCAAGTTCTGAATAACTCAGTATGTGTAGCAGTTTTTGATTCTAATCCATCAAAGTAGATATTATATGAAAGAGAAGCAAAGGTATCCTGTTTCCAGTATTCAGAAGTTTCATCCGGTTGGGTTTCAGTTTCACTAAGCATATAGAATACTGAAGGATTTACTATTTCACCTTCAATCGAACCACTTACTACAGCTGTACTTGCAACTGCTGAAGGCACAGTAAGATGTATTGTAGGTGCATCATTATCTACAGTTTTACTCAGCTGCTTATCTGTAGTAATTTCTGCCATATCTTTAGCAGAAATAGTAAGTAAAAGCGTTCCAGAGAAGTCTTTTATATCTGTATCACTAATAGAAACTTCTTCTTGTCCTTCTTCATTTGTAACTCTTGAAATCTTACCCGAATTCTTAAAGTTTTCTACCTTGATGATATATTCACCTGTAGCATCTCCATTTTCTACTGTGCAAGAATTTGGAGGACAGATTAATCCATATTCATCAGTGCCTACTTTCATTGTACCTGAGAAGGTAGCGCTTATTGGATTTGTATCAAAGAGTCCACTAGTATCCGAAGCTGAAACCTTTACATAGAAGGAATCTTTTTTACCACCTAGATAGAAGTCTGATTTGTTATAATCTTCTACCCATGTTGATTTATCATAACTTATAGCTTCTATAACTAATGCAGGAGATTCTGTATCAAGACAAATTGGAACTAATGTATCTGGATAGTCATCCTTTGCAAGACCAAGCTGGTGAGCTCCATTTTCTTCTGAAGCATCCTGAATTAATGGTGTTAGAAGAATCTCTTCATCAGAGATTTTATCTTCTGGATCTTCATTCTCACCCACACTAAATTCTTTTGAAACAAATTGAGTACCCTCTTTATCAGTTACATCAAATTTTAGAACATACGAACCATCTTTTGGCAGTTTTACATTCCAAGAACCACCTGTATATGATGCATCTGCATTAACATAAGTTGTATCAGCAGTACCAGCTAGTTTTCTCCAAATCTTAAATCCGCCAGTAGCAATTCCATCATCATCTATTACAGATCCATAGATTGTTGAAGAACCTTTTACCCAGATTTCATTACCATTGTGCTTAGTGAAATTTACATTTGATCCAATTGTAATAGTTGGACGATCGTTGTGTTGATTTATTGTAAATGGTAATTCAACTGGAGTTGATGTATTTCCAGCCTCATCTTGAGCAGTTATTGTTAAGGTTGCGGAATTACCAGTACTTGGAGCAAAAGAAGGATCTAATGCTGTTGTATCAATAATTGCAACTATAGACTTTGATGCCGAATCAAAAGAGAATTGCTTTGTAAAATTATCTTTATTCCATTCACCTGCTGTATGAGCTTTAGTACACTTATATAAAGCTCCATTATATATAACATAATCATCTACAGCATACGCAGTTTCAGCACTAAACTCATATGGAGTCTGATCTGAGAAGTCAGGATATGAATATCTAATAGTATTAGAACCGCAAACAGCCTCAAGAGTTATAGAATCAATTCCATTAGCTTCTGCAATTTTACCTTCTACAGTAATTAATTTATTTACTATATCATTTTCCTGTGGAGATATAAATGAAGGTTCAGGATCGTCTCCATCTTTATTTAAGATACCAATTGATTCTGGTGTAGACTTATTTCCTGCTATATCTTCAGCAGTTGCCAAAATTGTTTTATAACCATTTATATTTTGAAGATCTGCAGGAGCAAGTGTCAAAGTTACAAGCCGTTTTCCATTAGAATCTTTAGTACCAAGCGCTATACTACTCTTTCCTTCTCCTCCAGATAAATCTATTTCATTACCATCAATTGTTATTGTAATAGGCGATGATGCTTTTAGACCACTATTTGCCTCTGTTACATAGAATTTGAGTTCTTTCTCAACATCACCGTTTGTAAGGTATACTTTTGAGAAAGGAACATTTTCTTCTGCAAATACAGGTGCTGTTTTATCAATCTTTACAGTATACTCCTGCTTTACAGACTCATTTTCTGCCTCATCTACTGCCCAGATATAAAGAGTATTTTCTCCTGTAGCAAAACCTGTAACATTTGTATTATAAGTACCTGTTGATGGAAGTGATTTTATAGTTCCTGAACCAATCTGGTATTTTATATAAGAAACTTTTGTTCCGTCATCAGTAAAGGTACCTTCTATATTTAAGGTATCATCTTTAAACCAGTCAACTGTAGAAGTTTTACCTCCAACCTTACCAGAACTAAATACAGGTTTCTTAAGATCTACAATAATTGTATGCTTATCAGAATATGCTGTATTTCCGGTGCCGGAAAGGTCGGTTGCTGAAACTCTAAAATATACAGACGTATGTACTAAATCCGGAACAAGTGATGTAAAATCAACATCATAATTCCAAGTCTCACTTGGTGTTATATCTGCAAGTTTTTTCCAGGCACTTGATGCATTTGCAGTTGTCGTTGGTGTTGTTGCAGGTTCTGTTGCTGCTACAGTACTATCTGTTGTGTAGCAGATAATAAACTTCTGTGTTGTATCAATGCCCGCACCACTTCCATCATTTGCAGTACCCGAAATATTAAATTTCTTTCCCTTATATGTATCAGTACTTGGAGAAACGATTCTTACAATTGGACCAGCTTTATCAACAATTAAATTTGCAACTGGCTCAGAGGTTTCATAACCCGCATTATCTATTACTTTTGCAGATATAATTGCTGTTCCATTTTCTGGAAGGAGCGAACTTACATCAACTTCCCAATGTTTCAGAGTTGTATCTGTGCTATAATCCGAAGAAACTGCGGAAGCTGCTGTTACGTCGTCTTCAGTTGGAGTTGTGAAAGTCGTGAGTTCTACAGAACCAGTTCCTCCATCACGTGTAAACACAATCTTCTTAAGTCCAGAAGAACCATTAACTACATTTGGTTTATCTGATACAGTTCCTGAAATAACAACTCCATTTGTTTCTTTGAGATTTGTATATTTTGTTCCTTCATGTTTTGTTGGAATTTTCGGTGCTGTAATATCAACATTCAAAGAATAACATGGGTATGTAACACCATTAACAACAGCGGAATCTACAGCAGTATTTCCTGCGTTATCCTCAGCTACAATTACAAGGAAGTTTTTTCCTTCCTGGAACCCCTTGATAGTAGTCTTAAAGTTTGAATCTACTGAAGTTCTGAACTGAACGTAACCTTTGTCGTTTACTGTATAATTTCCATTTTCTTTCGGCGTTGTCGGATTACCACCAAAACGAATTCGAGCGTTTGTCAAAACAGTATCTGCTACAGATGTAAGAGGTTCATCATTATCATCTACAAAAGGTCCAACATTATATTCAACATTCTTTGTTTCTGCAGTTTCAAGAGGACTAAATACATCTGTCTTATTTGCAATTACATAAGCTTTAAGATCATTCAGAGTCTTAAAGTAAATTTTTCCACCTGCAGTTGAAGCATTTTCTTTAGAACTATCAATTGTTACTTCCTGATTATTAAAGGTCTTATAATAGAACTGCTTAATATCAGAGCCTTCAGTATCATCTGGGAAGTTTCCGCGAATCTGCATTGTAAGAGCACTGCCATAAGTTCCATCTGAATACTTACCTCCTACATCTGATTCACCTGCATCATTTGCAAAATCACCAATTCTGAATTCAAGATTCTTTAAGGAATCATCAATCTTATGTAATGTAGCAGGTGCTGTAACATCAAATACAATATTCAAGGTTTCTTCTGTATAACGTCCAGCCTTATCTGTTACTTTAACTTTGGCAATTGCACCAGTATTCCAATTGTTTACAGCAAAATTAAAATTCCATTTTCCAGTTGTACCATTTATTGTTGGTGTAAATTCTGTTTCAGGAGAAGTTGCTGTATTTGTAACTGTAAGAACTACAGATTCAATTCCTGTATCATCAGTTGAAACACCTGAAATCTTAAAAGTTTTATCTTGGTTGTTTACATAATATTTTGAATTTGAAGAATTTTGATATGCCTCTTTTGTATTAGAATCTTTTACTTCTTCGAGTTTAACATTTGAAATAGCAGGTTGCTCTGTATCTATTGTTATATCAAAAGCTTTTATTTCAGAAGTTTTATCTCCTGCACGATTTTCACCCTGTACTACAAATTTACCACTCACTTCTGGTACAAATTCTGCTTTCCATGATTTTATAGCATCTCTTGCTGGCATTGTACTTGAATAATTATCTGGTATATTTGTTCCAATAATTGCAGTTGTGGAATACTTAACCGTAGGAGTAATTGAAATATCACCTATTTTGAATGTAAGATCTTTTACTCCACTCTGAGAATCTTCATAATTTCCATAGACTGTAATAGATTCTCCACTCTGTACATAGAATATTCCTTCTTTATTCACAGAAAGTTCAGGTGCAGTTGTATCAATATTCAAAGTCACTTCTGGAGTTGTTGCAGAAATATTACTTGCCACATCTGTTGCACGAACTTTAAGTTTAAGGTTCCTTCCGTCCGAAGCAAATGTTACAGTTCCAGTATATTTTGTTCCTTCTGGCGAAAGCTGATTCCAGGTTGTTCCATTATCTGTTGTATATTCTACCTTTGAAATTCCTGAACCATTTGTATCAGCTGCAGTTACTTCTATTGAAAGACTGCGGGTTTTATACCATGGACTTCCATCTATTGTTGCACCTACCGTTTCTTTAATTTCTGGTGTACCAATTGTCGGTGGAGTAGTATCTACAATTACAGAACGGGTAAGTTCCTTTTCCTTACCGGCAATATCTTTTGCTATAATTGTAAATTCTTTTGTTCCATCAACTATATAGTTTGGAAGGGAATTATTATCTGAACCAACCTTAAAGGTTGCTGTCCAGTTATTTGAATCTGGTGCATTCTCTAATTTTGTTGAACCTGTAATAGTTATATTAGTATCAGTTCCAGATACCCAAGTCTTATCGCCACATTTAATTGTAAGTGTGGCAAGTTCATTCGAATCCCATACCTTTCCTGAAAGAGTAAATTCTTTTGAGTTACCACCATTGATAGTTTTTCCTGTTGTACCTATGATATTTTCTTCAAGACCAGGATTTGCCTTATCATAATAGAAAGGCACAGTCTTTTCTGTTATACGACCACCTGAAGTTCCTGTACTATTACTATTTTGCTTCTCTGTTGCCTTTACATAAAGATCAAGAGCACCTTCATCTGTTCCTAAAGGAATAGAAACTGGACTTATAGCAGTTCCGTCAGGTCCGGCATAGAACCACTGTTCACCTTTTACAATAATTGGATAGTAGAAAGATTGAACAGGTTTATTTACTCCACCCTCAAGACTTGTTACTATGGTAGTAGTTCCACGTTTTCTTAATTCAAACTCAACCTTCTGAATTCCATATCCTTCATCCGTGACTGTACCCTTAATAGCTTTCTGCGGATCGGATATAGATTCATTTTCTGCTGGAGCAGTAACCTCTAACGTAGGATAATTTGTATCATAATATATAGAGAATTGCTTAGTATCTGTTTTATCAGCTTTATCCTTAGCAATTACCTGAATCTGAACATTCTGATTTTCTTGAATTTTTCCTGCTTCTGAACCAATTGGAATAAGATATGACCAGTTATAAGTTCCGTTGCTTCCTGTGACTTCTGAAGCTAACAGTGTTTTTACTATTACATTATCAACCTTTATTACAATTGCTTCATCTGTAGCAAGCCCATTTGTTTCAGTTACGGTTCCACTAAGAGTATAACCACTTGTACCCACTTCGGTATAAAGAACATTTGTAGAACTTGTTGAAAGATAATCTGGAATTGTCAGTACAGGTTTACCCTTGTCATATATGAAAGACTTATAATCTATTGCAACATTTCCTGCACCATCGGTTGCTTTAACAAATACTGTTTTTTTACCCTCTGTATTAAATACATTATTTGATGCCCAGGTTATTTCTGAGTTCCAGTTAATTAATCCTGCTGTACAATCTGTCCAATTATTATCACTAGTAGTAGTATGTTCACCGTCTACGAATTTTATCTCAACCTTATCTATTCCAGATTTACCAGTATCAGACATTGTTCCCTTGAACAGATAAGATATATCTTCTGTAAGACTTGTATTGTTTGGCCAGTTTGTAATAGCTACTGTTGGGGCATCATCATCGAATTTAGGTGTAAAATTCTTTTCTGTAAAACTTGAGTTCTTATCAATAATTGTAAATTTAACAGTATTTGTATTAGAAGGTGTTAATATATATTCAAACTCATCATCCGTTATATTTTCATAATTAGGTTCTGGGTTTGGTGAATCCCCCAACTTAAGCATATAAGGTTTATTACCTTCATCTGTAACATTTATGGTAAGGGTATAAGATCCTCCTGTCTTTATATATTCCTTATCTGGAGTTATTGAAACATCAGGACCTGTACCTGTAACCTTAATGAAGTACTGAATTGTTCTGAAACTATAAGGTGTATACTCTGTCGATTGAGGATCATCTGACTTATAGTTTTCATCATAAACAGTTACTGTAACTCTATATAGACCTACAGCATTAGGTAATGTGTGAGAAATTACTGCAGGCGATTCATAAAAAATATTCTGTTTTGGATCATTGAGATCTGTAACAGTACGATCTGTCTTATTATATCCTTCTACAATAACTCTAGCTTTCTTTACACTATCATCATCACTTACAGAAAGAACTAAATTTCCACCTCGTATATACAGGTTATTTCCATTTTCTACAAACGCTAATCCTTCATCCTCAATTCCCTGTGTAATATCTTTTCCAGATTCATTATTTGTAATAGTTGGACGGTCTGATTCCTGATTTACATAATATATTGCTTCTTTTGTAGATTCATTACCAACACGGTCATAGGCAATAATTTTTATTGTTGCATTTTTTTTGTCTGTAAGTTCTGTCGTATCAATAATCTCATCAAAACTACTTTCAAGATTTCTAGTCAGGGCTGTAACTTCTTCCCCATCCTGTAATACCTTAAGTGTTGCACTTCCAAACTGATCAAATTCTTCAATAATTGTGCCTTTTATTTTTAGGTTACCATTTATATTCTCTTTGCTATCCGCTGCCACAATTGGCGAAATAGAATTCAAAGTAATTTTTGGACCATCAACATCATACCAGATTGAGAATTTAGATTCTGTTTCTGCTTCTCCACGGGTTGCTTTTACTGAAAGAGAATAAATTTTGCTGATATCCTGGTCAAACATTTCAGCTGGAATTGTATAGCTGAATTCATTGAGTTCTCCATCAACCGCTGACTCCAACGGAATATCTGCAAATTTTACATTTCCATTCCAGACTGTAACTGTTGGTACCCCTTCATCAGATTTTGCAGAACCTTCAAAAAGAACCCCATCTCCTTTCTTATGGAAAACTGTAGCTTCTGTCGGCTGAGTAATATTCAGAACTGGAGCACCATTACTTGAAGTAAAGTGGAATCCATAACCCGTTTCGTTTGGTTCAACAGGATTATCTTCATTATCTTTTCCACTTACACGAATAACATAATTCTTTCCATACTCAAGATTCTGTGTTACGTAGGCTTCCTGTCCTTCTTTATCAGGATCAGCTTTAAGAGATTTTGACATTGGAACTGTAAATACATAAGCTCCTGAAGTAGTTTTATGTGTCTGCTTTCCACCAATACTGTAATATGTTTTTTTGTTTGCACCACTTCCTGTTTCTTTTGATTTTGAATACAACTTTATACGTTTATCTTCAGAATCATCTAACGGATCCCCATTATCATCACATTCAAGAAGATATACATAGAAGTTTTCATCATCAACAAGTTCAATAGAGTCACTACCCATGAAAACAGAAATTTCAAGTGACTGAGAACCATTTATTATCCAATAACCGTTATCTGAAGAAGCAAAATCTGTTCCAGATTTTGTAAGAGTCTTCATACCACTGACAGTAAAATATGGACTGTTTTCAGGATTTATAGAAAGTTTTGCGCTTGTCTTAACTGCCTTTGCGGCAAGTCTTCTTTTTATATCTTCATTTGTTTCTGCTGAACGCGCATTACTGCTTAAAAGATCTGTTCCATTTAAAATATTATATATATCAATTGGAGCAAGACCATCACCTCCAGAAACAGCACTCTTTGTAAGATCTTTTGCAAGTTCTTTTGAAAAATAAAAATCTGTTGTCTCATTTCCAGCAAGATCCGATACTGTAAACTTCAAATAAACAACCTTGCTTCCCTCTTTTACACCTGGATTAGTTTCTGTCTGATAAATTTTATCATAATCCAGTTCTTTAAAAATGGCTAATTTCGCATTATTAGAATTTACATCGGTAGGTGAAATTGCAGAGGTGGTAATTGTATCAAGTAAGTTTTCTTCACTACAATCTTTATCTTTATAAAAATCTACCTTAATATAAGTTTCTTTTGCTGAATCAGCTATACTACCTTCCAGGAATAATCGCTGACCATAAGCGGAGATTGTTTCATCATCATCTTTTGAATTTGGTTTTGTAAGGATAAGAACAGGAGGTGTGTTATCTACTGTAAAAGTTCGTGTTATTACTGTTTTGCGTCCGGCATTATCTGCAATTGTAATAGTTGATTGATATGTACCATCGATTACTTCATCTGCGATTGGATCTACTATGTATTCCCAGGTACCTTTTCCTACTTTTACTTCTTTGACTTCTGCGGTTCTTTCTATTGCATCAGCCAGCCCGTCAGTTCGTTCAAGCTTTACTTTGACGGAGGCGATTGTACCGTCATCAGTCCAGTTACCGGCTATGGCGAATTTATCACGGATTACTGCATCTACTGGAGGAGTTGAAATATCCAGTGTTGGTGGGTCTGTATCTACAGCGGCACCAAGACCTATTTCACAAGAAATGGCAAAGACCGAAACAAGAAATAATAAAGCAATTGTAAACTTCTTCATATCAACACCTCTTTGAGTCAAAACTTTATAACTTTTTAAATGTTGATACTTTTTAAATATTGTTACTTTTTAAAATGAATCCTTATCTTTATTTATCGGCAGAATACCCCTATTTTCTTCACAAAAAAAGGGTTTCCAAGATGATAGCTCTTAGAAACCCCTCTGAGGTTAAATATATTACAGTTTAGTAAAATAAGCAAATTTTTTTCTATAATATAAGCAAAATCTTATTTTGCCTTAAAATTCGTTGTTTTGCCTATTTCTGAATAATTCCACGCATTTCTTCTATATTATGATATCCTTTGCGCTTCATAAATGCAGCAAGACCATCAATCATTTCAATCATCGCATTTGGATTTGCAAAAGTAGCTGTTCCAACCTGAACGGCAGAAGCACCGGCCATTATGAATTCTACGGCGTCTTCCCAGGTAGCAGCACCACCAATAGCGATTACCGGAACGCGCTTCTCTGCCGGCAATTTGTTGATTGCTTCGACAACTTCATAAACAAGGCGCACTGCAATCGGGCGAACGGCTGGACCACCAAAGCCTGCTTTAAGTTTATCAAATACAGGAACTCCACGTTCAATATCAATTGCAATTCCCTGGAAACTGTTACACAAACTGATTGCATCTGCTCCGGCTTCAATACATGAAAGGGCAACCGGAACAAGCTCCTGAGATTGTGGTGTAAGTTTTACGATGAGAGGCTTTTTGGTTACGGCCCTTACAGCGCGGACGGCACTTTCTGCTCCTACGCAGGTCATTCCAAAGGCAGCACCACCGGCACTTACATTAGGACAGGAAATATTAAGCTCGATTACAGGAACATCTGTTGCATCCAGAAGTTTTGCACCTTCAACATAAGTTTCAAGTGATGAACCGGAAAGATTTGCAATTGCTACCGGTTTAAGAGCCATCATCTCTGGTAACTCGTGTTCTATAAAATGAGGGATACCAGGATTCTGAAGACCGATACTGTTCATAAGTCCGGCCGGAGTTTCATGAAGACGGATTCCATCATTTCCTTGACGAGGTTCAAGTGTAAGGCCTTTTGAAGAAATTCCTCCGAGTCTGTTTACATCAAAGAGTGTTTTATATTCAACTCCAAAACCAAAAGTTCCAGAACTTCCGATTACAGGATTAGGGAACTTCACACCTTTGAGAGTAAAGCTGAGGTCTGGTTCCTGATCAGCAGCAAGAGGTTCGCGGCGAGGCTGAACTTTTATGCCTGCTACTTCCGTTACACTATTAAATAGAAGAATATCACCATCAAAAACAGGACCATCTTTACAGCAGCGTTTTTTTCCTTCTGTTGTATCGATTACACAACCGAGACATACTCCAACTCCGCAGGCCATATGAGCTTCCATACTAAGCCAGCATTTTACTCCTACTGTCTTACAGATTTTTTGAATATAAGCAAGCATAGGAGTTGGACCGCAGGCATAAACAGCTTCGTAATTTTCTGCCTTCAGAGTATCCTCTGTGAGAGCAGCTGGAAGCATTCCGTGAACGCCTACACTACCGTCATCTGTAGTGATTACAATTTTTTCTGCTTTTAGATTTTCGAGACCGTAACTGCCGCTTTTGAATGAAGCATAAAAATCGTACGAACCGGCAGGAAGAGTTTCTGCAAAACCAGCAACTGGCGCAACACCAATACCACCACCGATAATGAGAACCTTTCGATGGCTGTCTTTGTCGAAACTATCATTAAAACTTGGCATCGGGAATCTGTTTCCACAAGGACCAATCAGATTGATAAGATCTCCAAAATCCAGAGAACAAAGTTCCTTAGTTCCCTTTCCTTTCAGCAAAATCAAAAATGTAAGTTCAACACGATTTTCTTCTTCAACAAGAACCTGTGAATGATAAACACTGATTGGCCGTCCCAGCAGAACATCTGAACGAACGGCATGAAGCATATAAAACTGTCCTGCAGCCGGTTCCTGTGAACCTGCCTCCAGCAGAACTTTCAATGAATAAACGCTTCCAAAAGGAACTGCTCCAACAACAGGAGCACACTCACTTACAACACCCTTTGCAAAAACAGGGTACGGAATTCCCTGACAATCCTTGAACATTATAAACCTCGCTTTCTTCGGTTTATTACAATACTGGCAAAAGGGGAATTTTTCAATTAGTGATATTTAGATTTTATTCAATTATAGAAAAGCTGTTTTTTCCATATTGATTGTTTTTTCTGCAAAACCAAATCTGTCATAAAGATTTCTGGCTGCATCGTTACTGGCACAAACCTGAAGTTCAACTTTCTTATACTTTTCTTTCTTTGCATATTCAAAGGAATAATTAAGTAACTCAGTTGCAACACCACGATGCTTATATTTTTCTTTTACAGAAAGAACATCTATATTTAATGATCTATAAAACTTAAAATAATTCTGTGAACTTTTTCTCGTACGATGACAGATAACAAAACCCATTATTTCTTTATCACGAGCAACCCAAATCATGTTTGACTTTATAAGTTTCTTATATTCTCTTTTTTTCAGTTGTTCACTACTTTTTATGATCTTATATAAATCAGGTCTCAAACTACAATGATAGTCCTGACATTCCTGCATAATACTTAGAAGCTCTTCATAGTCATTTTTTCTGGCACTTTCAATTACCATAAAAGCCCTCAATGTTTTTAATTGAATTTGTGTAAAAATCAAGTTGGAAATTGTAGTAACCATTACTACCATCCAACTTTTTACAATCCTTATACAGGTGTTTTTAAATAATTGTTTTTAACTCTTTTTTAAATACTTTTTATTTTGTAATTATTATTAAATGATTTTTAAATTATTATTAAATCAACTTTTTTTATTACCTATACTTTACCCTATTTTTTTTTATAATCAACCCTCTAGAAGCGGTTTTATGACAGAAGTCACACCTCTTTTTGAACATATATGACAAATGTCACATGATTAACCATGGTTATAGTAATAAAAAATCTTGTATTCACTAAAACTATAATGCTTAGATATGACTTTTCACATTTTTACTCCAGTTTGATTTATTTAAATATTTATTTACATATATTTTGTAAACACTTTTAAGATTTCATTCTTTAAAACAGTAATATTCTTATTATATGTTTTAACTTCTTTTACATTACTACAAGGTTCTTCAAGAAATAACTGATAAGGAAAAATATTATTTACATTACAAATTCTATCAATTACTTCAACAGAAGGAAAATACTTTCCATTTTCAATTGCATTATAATAGTTTGTTGAAACATCTATTAATTCAGCAAACTGCGACTGGGTTAAATGTAACTGACATCGATAGTAACGTAGATTACTGATTAGAACTTTTTGAGTATGCAACATTTTTTATTACCTCATTAGTTATCAACTTTTTTCCTCTATTTATTTTTTAATCATGAAATAATTATTTTTTCAATTCTAAAAACCTTTAAAATAAATCTTTTATGACACATGTCATCTCTTTTTCAATTGTTATATGACAGATGTCATCGTTTTTCCTTATAAATTGCAAATGTCATAAAAAAAATTAAAAAATTTTTCTTTAAAAATGACAAATGTCATAGTATAATTAATGCAAACTAAAAAGTTAGGAGCAAAAAATGACAAATCTGGCAATTAAATGCGAGGAACTTGAAGTTCCTGAATGGGATTATTTCGTTTCTGAAATCCAGACAATTTACCGCCTTACAGATGAAGAAACAGATAAGTTTTCTAACAGCACTACAGCAAAAATTATCGCTGCTATACCTTTTGTAGCAGGATGTTACCGCCCTGAAGTTACCGCTATTGCACATCTTTCTTTGTACATGAATGAGTTGATTGGATTTCAAAAGTATTGTGCATGCGCCCCTATTGACAGCATCGATGTTTTTGAACGACTGGAACCTATTTCTCACTTTAGAGGAGGTAATAAAAAAATTATTGAATATGGAATGTACACTTTAGCGTATATTATGATAGAAGGATACCATAAATCTATGAGACGTGATGCCGAAAACGGTATTTACAATCCATTTGTTTCTGGTGACTGGAATTATAAAACCCTAAGAAATAAAATTTATAATCTGGTTTTTGATGATCCAAATCCTTTTATTATTCTCCCTTCTATAAATGGTGGTTGGTAAAATTAATGAATAATCTTTATACAAAGAAATTTGTTAAACTTATTTCCATTTTCGCAATATTAGCTGTTTTATTGCTTACTTTTAGAACAGGCCAACGTATTTGGGATTTGATAAAAAATCCAGAACATTATGCCGCTATGTCAAAAAAACTATATATCAAAAATTATTTTCTAATAATTGAAAATATAGTTTTTATTGTTTTATACATTTTTTTGTTTTTAAATCCCCAAAGATTTATTATTATTGGTATAACAGCTTTATTATATTCTATTGATAACTTATTAAGTAGTGTACAGTTACCATATATGGGAGTTCCAATGTTTACTTTGTGCATTGGAACATTTGCAATTCGAGGTTTTTTCAATAATCATACAAAACTTAAAGTTTATATTTTTACATCTATTTATCTGCTGAGCCTTTTCTTGCCTGCTTTTTATGATCCTGAATTTATTGAACATATTACAACAAAGATTGCAATTTCATTTGTTACGATAATATCCGTTTTCTTCTTTTCCGAATATACGAAACAATTAGGAAAGAAACAGGCAACTAAAGATAAAGTCTTAAATTTAGCAGCATTTAAAGGACTCGACCGAAGTGACATGTACCTTCTGCAGCAGGTTCTTGATAACGTGAAATACAAGGAAATTGCTCAGAAGATACATGGTAGTGAGGGTGCCCTCCGCAACAAGCTAAGTAAGATTTACAAAAATCTTGAAGTAGGCGACCGCACTGGTTTTCTAACTATTTATTCCGGCTACGAATTAATTTATGAACCGGAATTGATAGACACTCCTACAAACTAGCCTTAGCTCCAAGCAGATCATTTTTACTGAAGAGACTTGCCCGAGCGGCAGCCGCGGCGATGTCTTCCAGTTTTAGAGTTCCGCTGTCGCGTGCAGCAGCGAGCTCGGAGTCTTTTTTCCAGGCACAGAGGATTCCGCGGCTGGAATTAACAGCACCACCGGCATTATCCAGAAGTGTAGCTGCGA
>JAEEGJ010014607.1_pt1 | contig 18578 bp, 12 predicted proteins | sample 8958761 | NCBI WGS metagenome assembly JAEEGJ01 (sample SAMN16246546, study PRJNA631951) | gut metagenome | biome: gut microbiome; feature: rumen; material: RS-attached | host: Bos | place: Iran: Karaj | collected 2018-10
AGGAAAGGGGAGTTGAAGTCTCGATGGTTTTTCCGCCCTTTGTGGTAAGGACGACATTGCCCACCTGGGCTTCTTCCTTGGGGACGGTCACACGGATCTCGCTGGGAACCCCTGCCGTAACCACCTCTATCTCAGTGATAGGGCTGCAGCCGGGGATGGTGACGGAGGCCACCTGGTCCAGATTCATGCCCACAAAACGGAGTACGCCGCCACGGACCACGGGACGGGGACCGTAAGCTTTCAGGACCACCTCGGAAGTCGAAGGGAGCTGGTTGGTGTCCAGCTCCTTCTTGGAGCAGGAGACCATCAGGAGTATAATCCCCGAAATAAGTGCTGCTATGCTAAGAATCTTTTTCATAATCATTCACTTTTACTTGTTGGGAACAGCACGGATGTTGTCAATCTTGATAATAGGCTGGCAAGCAGTACCCGTGACGCCGCCACTCCACACGAAGATGGTAAGGGACGTGAAGGTTTCGGGCTTGATATCATAGCTATTGGACGTACCGTCGGATTTGTACACAAACGAGGTATACGGAACGGTAACGGTTATCCACTTGTCACCGGTATCGTAGGAGCCGGAGGCCTTCCAAGGGATATAGAGGGCGCGGGGAGCCTGAGGTTTGCCATCACCGCTGATGAACATGTTGTTGGCACCGGCCGTGATTTTGCCGTAGATGTCGGGGACATCGGCGCCGCCGCCCGTCACCAGGTCGACACCGGCGACGATCAGCTGCATGGCGCCGGACTTCCAAGGATTGCTGCTCGGGATGAAGAGCTCGAACTTGAGGGCCATGTTCTTCCAGGCGCTGAAGTCGACGAAGTCGGTCAGGCGCGGGCTGTCGGCATAGGTGACGGGATCGTCCCAGTCGCCCGGCCAGTACTCGAAGGAGAAGTTGCCGTCGTTCCAGCCGCCGTTGGCGTCGAGCGTGACGGACGGATCGCCGAGACGCAGGAAGTTGCCGTCCAGCGCGGTGTCGTCGGTCTCGACCTTCTGGGCGTGCCAGCCGTGGTTGGTCGGGTGCGGGTCGCTGTCGAAGTTGAATAGCATGCCGCGGGTGTCCTTGTACATGAAGATGGACTGGGCGGTGCCGGAAGCGGTCGTGACCTTGACCTTGCCGGGCTGGGCGCCCTCGGGCACCACGACGTCGAAGGACGTGGCGGTGACGTTGGAGAGCTCGGTCGCCTCGGCGCCGGGGAACTGCACGGTCATCGGCTCGATGAAGTAGTTGCCGGTGATGGTGACCTTCTCACCCACGGCGGCCCACTCGTTGCTCATCCGCTCGATCTTCGGGGCGGGAGCGAGCACCTTGAAGTCGTAGGTGGTGTACTGGCCGTCCTTGTTGTAGAAATAGATCTTGTCGGTCTGCTCGACCGGCGCGGTCTTCGGGACGGTCACGATCAGGGTCTTGGCCGTCATGTAGCTGCTGTTGAGGATGGCCGGCTGGTCGTTGAAATAGAGGTCGTGGACGCTGGTGAGGTTGTCGCCGACGATGCAGATGACTTCCTCCATGCTGGCCTGCGTGATGATCACGTCCTTGTCGGCATAGCGGATGAAATCGATCGTCGGGACGCCGGACGTCTGCACGAAGCGGTCGGGGTAGTCGATGCTGTCACAAGCGGCCAGCGCAAAGACCCCCAGCAGGAATCCAATATATTTTTTCGTTGCTTTCATCGGGTCGGAGATTAAAAGTCATAGGTGAAGGTCTCCCGGACGTCCACATGGATGGGTTCGGCGGTAGACGCGACGTTGGGGTTCATGACCACGTCCTCGGTCGGGAACGGGACCGTGAACATGGACGGCTTGACATCGACCAGCTCTTCGCCGTCGTTGTAGGTGATGCCGGCGGCGTCCCAGGGATGGGCGCCCGGGCCGGCATAGTTGCCGGAGTCGTCCGTGACGAACTTCTTGTAGACGGCGTCCAGACCGTCCCAGTGGGAGCGGCGCTGGGCGAGGAGCTCGGCGATGCAGGCGTCCATGTCGTAGTAGGAACGGCGGACGTAGTCATACCAGCGGTCGCCCTCGAGGGCGAGCTCCAGGCGGCGCTCCTTCCAGATGTCGTCGAAGGTGACGGAGGTCAGCAGCGGGGCGTTGGCGCGCTCGCGCACCAGGTTGACATAGGTCAGGGCGCTGGCGCTGTCGCCGGTCAGCAGGCTGGCCTCGGCATACACCAGGTAGATGTCGGCCAGGCGCAGGATGTGGGTGGGCAGCTGGTAGCACATGCGCTCGGCGCTCACGCCGAGGGCGGCGAGGTGGTCAGCGCCGCAGCCGAACAGGTGCTTGGCGTAGTTGGCGCCGGACTGGCAGCACCACTGCTTGTTGGACGCGTTCTCCTCCGTGCCGGGGCAGTAGTAGGAGTCGTCGTAGTAGAAACGGTACAGGTCGAAACCGCCTGCATCCGCCCAGAAGTAGGGATACTGGTCGCCGAACATCATGATGGTCGCCGCACGGCGGTCATCCTTGTTGACGCGGTTCTCCGGGTTGACGTCGGCGGACACGCCGAAGGCATCCTGCAGGTCCACGCTCGGGCCCTTCCAGTCGCCCCAGATGTCGCCGAATTCGCTGAAACCGCTCATGGCCACGTCGCTCTGGATGGAGTTCTGCGCGGTCCAGATGCCGGTCGTGGAAGACCACTGCCAGGAGATGAGGTTCTCGCCGGTCTGCTGGAACACGGACGGGGAGAGGCGGAAGATGTCGGAGTACTTCGGGGTCAGGCTGCGGCCGGAGTTGTCGATGACGTCCTTGGCGTAGCGGGCGGCCTTGCGGAGATCATCCTGGTCGAGCGTGCCGGAGACGCCGGCCTTGGTCAGGTAGACCTTGGAGAGCAGGGCCTCGGCGGCATAGTAGTCGATGCGGTTGTACTTGCCGATGTTGGGATCTTTCGGCAGAAGCTCCATGGCCTTCTCGAGGGTCATCACGATGTACTCGTAGACGTCGGCCTTCTCGACCTTGAACTGGTCGTTGTAGCTGGCTTCCTTGATGATCTCGGTGTTGTCGTGGATGATCGGCACGTCGCCGAAGGTGCGCACGAGCAGGAAGTAGGCCATCGCCTTCCAGGTGAGGGCTTCGCCCATGGCTTTGTCCTTCGCCGCCTTGGAGGCGCTGCCGCTGGAATTGCGGATGTTGTTGATCACGGTGTTGCACTGGGCGTTGACGGCCCAGAGCGAGTAGGACATGTTCTTGAGGTCCTGGTCGGTGCCGTTGACCGTGAGGGTGGAATAGGCGTTCTGGCCCTGGTAGACGTTGCCGCACATGGTCTCGGATCCGTAGATGTAGAAACGGATGATGTCATACCACGGGGAGTTGTACAGGTAGTTCACAGCCTGCTCCATCTGGGCGTCGTTCTGGTAGTAGTTGGCCGTCGTGTAGCTGTCTTCGGCCGGACGGTCCAGGAACTTGTCGCAGGAGACTGCCGTCGTGCAGACGGCGGCTGCTATGATGAGAGTCTTGAAAATGGTTTTCATCTTGTCGTCCTCCATTTTAGAAAGTGATGTTCATGCCGAAGGAACAGGTCATCGGAGAAGGATAACGGCCGTTATCCACGCCGAAGGTCAGGCCGGTGGAGTCCTGCGTGGACGCACCGACTTCCGGATCGTAGCCGGAGTACTTCGTGAGCGTATAGAGGTTCTGGATGTTCACGTAGAGGCGGATGTTGTCGATGTGGACCTTCTGGAGAAGCCGCTTGGGGAACGTGTAGCCCAGGGTGATGTTCTTGATGCGCAGATAGGAGCCGTCCTCGACGTAACGGTCGCTCAGGCGGTCGTTGTCGTTGGGGTCGGAGATGCTCGGACGCGGGGTCTTGGTGTCGCCGTTGACCACGCGGACGTTGGTCACGTCCGTCTGCCAGCTGTCGCTGCCCGTGTAGGTCTTGGACGGGTCGATGGCGGCCAGCCGGGCGCGGTCGGCGATGCTGGTGTGCTGGTTGTACCAGGTGCTGCTCATGTGGACGAGGCCGTTGTAGCCCTGGCCCATCATGTTGTAGTTGAGCACCTTGTTGCCGACGGAGCCGTTGAGGAAGATGCTCAGGTCGAGGTTCTTCCAGCGGAAGGTGTTGGTCCAGCCGAAGGTGAACTTCGGAAGCGGGGAACCGATGTTGGTGCGGTCGAGCTCGTTGATGACGCCGTCCTTGTTGACGTCCTCGAACTTGAGGTCGCCGGGCCAGACGGTGGTGTTGCGGTTGAACACGCCGTCCGCCGGGAATTTCTCGGCCTTCGGGGAGTTCATGATGTCGTCGAAGTCCTTGTACACGCCCACGACCTTGTAGCCGTAGAAGTTGTAGAGGGACTCGCCGATCTCGGTCACGGACACGATGTCGCTCCACTGGCCGTAGCCGACGAGCTGCGCGTTGGCGCTGCCGTCCAGGGCGACCAGGCGGTTGCGGTTGAAGGAGATCTGGAAGTTGCTGTCCCAGCCGAAGTCGCGGCCGTCGATGGGGTGCGTGTCGAGGGTGATCTCGATACCCTTGTTCTCGATGGTGCCGTAGTTGCCCTTGGGCGCCGCGAGGGCGGAGGAGGCGTTGCCCTGCGTACCCATGTAGGAAGGCAGGGTCATCGACATCAGCATGTCGGAAGACACCTTCTTGTAGAGGTCGACCGTCAGGTTGATGCGGTTGTCCAGGAAGCTCAGGTCGAGACCGATGTTGGTCTGCTCCTGCTTCTCCCAGTGGACACCGGTGTTGGAGATGTTGGCCGGGCGCTGGCTGTCGCCGAGGGCGGAAGGCAGCTTGCTCATGCCGGACTCCCAGGCGCCGGCGCCGATGTTGGCGTTGCCGGTCTGGCCCCAGCCGACACGGATCTTACCGTTGTTCAGGCCGATGGCGCGGCTGAAGTTCTGCAGGAACTTCTCGTTGGTGAAGCGCCAGCTGGCGGCGAAGGAGTGGAATCCCGCCCAGCGGTTGTCCGGACCGAAGTTGGACGAACCGTCGTAGCGGTAGGTATAGGTGGCGAGGTAGCGGTCGTCGAAGTTGTAGGTCTCACGGGTGAAGAAGGAGGCCATGGCGGACGAACCGAAACCGCTGCTCAGCTTCGGCGTGCCGGTGGCGAGGCGCAGGTTGTGGATGTCGTCGGAGGGGAGGTCGGTGTTGGAACCGCTCAGGTAGCTCCAGCGGGACTCCCAGGCTTCCTGGCCCACCATCGCGGTGAGGCTGTGCTTGCCGAAGGTGTTGGCGTAGGTGACGTAGTTCTTGACGGACCAGTAGGTGCTGGAGTTGCGCTGCTGGCTGATCGCGTTGGAATTCTGCTGGACGAGGCTCACGCGCGGCTTGTAGGTGTCGGCCTGGGAGGCGCTCACGTCGAAGCCGACTTCGCTGCGGAAGACCACGTGCTTGATCGGGGTGAGCTCGGCGTAGACGTTGCCGGTGAGCTTGCGGCGCTCGAGGAGGTTCTCGTTGTACATCGCGAGCGCGACAGGATTCTTGGTGGTGTAGCCTTCGCGCACGACGGTGGCGTAGTTGCCGTCCAGGTCATAGACCGGGATGTCGGGAAGGCTGGAGAGGGAGTAGAAGATGACACCTTCCTGGCCGTCGGCCAGCTTCAGGTTGTCGTGGGTGTTGGCGTAGGTGGCGTTGAGGCCAAGCTTGAACCAGTCCTTGAGCTGGGCGTCGAGGTTGGCGCGGAAGGACAGACGGTCGAAGTTGGAACCGATGATGGTACCCTCCTGGTTCATGAACGAACCGGACACGTAGTACTGGATCTTCTCGGTACCGCCCTGGGCGCTGATCTGGTGCTGGTGCTGGAGCGCGGTGCGGAACACCTCGTCCTGCCAGTTGGTACCCTTGCCGAGGATGGAAGGATCGGCATAGAGCGGGTTGGCCTCGACTTCGCCGAGGGCCACCATGTCGTTGAAGTACTCGGCGAACTGGCGGAGGTTCATCATCGCGATGCGGCTGTTCTGGCGCGAGAACGCGACCATGCCGTCATAGGAGAACTTCGCCTCGCCGGCCTTGCCGTGCTTGGTGGTGATGAGCACGACGCCGTTGGCACCCTGCGCGCCGTAGATGGCGGTCGCGGAGGCATCCTTGAGGATTTCCATGCTCACGATGTCGGCCGGGTTGATGGTGGACAGCGGGGAGATCGTGGACACGCGGCCGTTGCCGAGCGCGTCGCCCAGACCGAAGTCCGCACCGGAGTTGCCGCCACCCTGGATGATGACGCCGTCGATGACATAGAGCGGTTCGGCATTGGCGTTGACCGTTGCCTGGCCGCGGACGCGGATGGAAGAGGATGAACCCGGCGCACCGGAAGTCTGCACGGCGGAGACACCGGCAGCGCGGCCCTGCAGGGACTGGTCCAGATTGGTGATGATGGAGCCCTTGAGGTCTTCTTCCTTCATCGAGACGGAAGCGCCGGAGAGGTCGCTCCGCTTCATCGAACCGTAACCGACAACGACTACCTCGTCGAGGTATTCCTTGTCTTCCTGGAGGAAGATGTTGAAGACCCGCTGGGAACCGATGGGGATTTCCTGCGTTGCGTAGCCGATGGACGAGAAGACCAGCGTGGCCCCGGGTTTGACCGAGATGCTGAACTTGCCGTCCAAATCAGTGACTGCGCCGTTGCCCGTGCCCTTTTCGAACACGCTGGCACCGATCACAGGCCCCGTCTGATCGCTCACGGCACCGGTCACGGTGACGTTCTGGGCCATCAGGCTGACACTCGCCAGGAGCGTCAGGAGACATGTCAACAGTTTTTGTTTCATTGGATAATGTTTTGATAATTAGTGGAAGATGTTTGGTTTAAAAACGTTTGAAGAATTCGGCCCGGATGCTTTGCCAGCGGCGCTCCTTCCACATCGAGTGGCCGCAGAGCGGCTCGCAGTGGAACTCCTTGGGAGCGCGGACCTGGTTGTATCCGGCGAAGTTGGTGTGCGGGGGGCAGGTCGGGTCCTGCAGGCCGAAGGCCATGTAGACCGGACACTCCACCCGGTCGGTGAAGTTCTTGACGTCGAAGTAGGACAGGGTCCGGAAGAGGTCCTCCCGGTCGATGCCGGCCGCGTCGGCCGCCTGGAACACTTCGTGGACCGGCCACCAGACGATGCGGGCGTAGTCGGGATAGTCGCTCAGGAACGGGACGCTCGGCGCGATGGCGCGCACGCGGTGGTCCAGGCTGCCGGCGATCCAGGTGAAGGCGCCTCCCTGGCTGTCGCCCCAGGCGAAGATGCGGGAGGTGTCGGCGCGGTCCAGCGTGCAGACGAAGTCGATGGCGCGGACGATGTCGCAGAAGGCGCCGCGGTAGTAGAAATTCTCTTTGCTGTCGAGGCCGCGGTCGATCCAGCGGCCTTCTTTCTCCTTGAAGATGCCCTGCCCGCGCACGCTCACCAGGAACTGGATCTTGTCCGGCTCGGCGGCCGGATCATACCAGAACGGGTCGGCGCCGTAGCCCATCAGCTCCATCGAGACGGGATATTTCCCTTCCTTGACGGGGACGCAGAGGATGCCGCCCGCCGTGGCGCCGCCCAGGGATTTGAAGCGGACGCGGTAGGAGGTGCGGAGGCTGTCGGAATGCTCCGGGACGGGCTCGAGCTCCGCGTCCATCGGGACGGCGGCGAGCTCGGCGAGGGTCTGCTCCCAGAAGGCGTCGAAGTCCGGCTGCTTGTCCTGCGGGCTCTCGATGCGCTCGGGGTTGATGCCGATATTGAACGACTGGTGCCCGCCCAGACGGACCTCATAGAAGCCGGGATCGAGCGCGTCCAGCTGGATGCTGAAGCGGGCCGGGCTACCGGGGCGGACCCGGGCGGTCTCCGTGACGGTCAGCAGGGTGTCCGGCGTGGCGGACATCAGCTCCACGTCGCGGACGAGGGCCGCCGTGACGGGGTAGTCGCCCGCTGTGCGGGACGCCGCGCGGATTTCGAGCGCGCGCGGCCCGTCCCCGTAGAACATCCAGCGCTCGGGATCGGGCGCCCACACGGTAAGGACATGGGCGAGGCTGTCGGTATAGCTGCGGATGACCGCGACGGTGCTGCTGTCGGTGGCGTACACGCCGTTGAGGCCCTGGGCCTCCTGCGGCGGATCGCCGGCGAGCGCGTCGCCCTCCTGCCAGAACTGGTGCTCGCGGTTCTGCTCCGCGTAGCCGCTCCACGTCCAGAAGTTGCATCCGGCTAACCGGCCGGCCTTGCGGGCGGAATCGAGCACGCGGGAGAAGACGTATTTATAATAACGGTCGCGCAGGTCGGTGGTGCTGTCGTTGAGCCAGGCGAAACCGTCGCGCGGGAAGCCGAACTCCTCGATCACGACCGGCTTGCGCAGGTCGTAGGCGCGCTCCAGGTGCTCGTCGATATAGCGGCCGGTCTGCCACAGGGCGCTGTAGAGGGCGCGCTCGGGCTTGTCGCCCGCGAGCGCCTGCGCCTGCGCCCAGCCCCAGTTGTAGGGCCAGATGTGGATCGTGATGTAGTCGATGTCCGGGCAGTCGTTGAGCCGGGTGAAGAGCTCGATGTCGGAGTTGGAGCCCATCGACCCTTCGTTGCCGGTGCTGACCATGTGGCGGGGGTCGATCGACTTGATCAGGCGGGCCGTCCCCTGGACGTAGGCGACGAAATCGTCGATCCGGGCCGGATCCTCGCTGAAGGGACGCGGCTCGTTGCAGATCTGCCAGGAGAACACGGCGGGGGACTTGCGGTAGCGCTCCACCACCCGGCGGACGTGCTCCTGGAAGAGTGCGACCGCCTTGGGGTTGGAGGCAAAGGCATACATCGACGTCATGTAGGCGTTGTAGCCCTGGACGGCCGGATGGGGCTGCTCGCCGGCGCCGGCCTTTTCCAGCCAGGAGCGGTAGCCGTCGGGGCTCCACTCCCAGGCATTGTTGAGGAAAAGGACGGCCGACATCCCTCTTTTTTCCAACTCACTGAGGACGATGTCCATTCCGGCGAAATTCTCATCCGTGGCCAGGATCCGGAGGTTGTCCAGACCGAGGCTGTGCAGGGCGTCCAGCTCCGCGGTGAAGCGCTCAGGATCGCTGAGGGCCAGCTGCGAAGCATACCAGACGTTGGTGCCGATGAAATATGCGGGTTCGCCGTTCCGTACGATCCGTCCGTCTTCGACGGTCCAGAACGGCTCCCGGGACTTGCATCCGACGATGCAGGAGATTGTAAATAAGACGATTAGTAATTTTCTAAGTGTGCTTGTAACAGGTGCGCGCATAATTATGTGTAATAACAGGGGCAAAATTACGCGCTTCCCCTACCTGAAACAAGTACGATTTTGTCAAATATTGCAAAATTCCTGCTTAGACTATTACTTTTTTCTTCTTGTAGATCTGCCGGAATTCGCGCGGGGACATCCCGCGCTTGGCCTTGAAGATGCGGTTGAAATTGGACAGGTTGTTGAATCCGCACTGGTAGCAGATCTCGGAGATGTTCTGCGAGGTGTCCACCAGCTCGCGGGCCGCGTGCCCGAGCCGGATGTCGATCAGGTAGCTGGTCAGCGTGCGGTCGGTGTGCTGCCGGAAGAAGCGGCTGAAGGAGCTGGGACTCATCCCGACCAGGTCTGCCATCATTTCCAGCGTGAGCGGCTCGGCGTAATGTGCGTTGATGTATTCCTTGACCTTGAGCACGCGCCGGCTCTCGTGGTCGCGCGGGGCGTGGGCGAAGGAGCTGCTGGCCAGGATGCGGTAGTCGGAGCCGGAGAGCTCGTAGAGCAGCTGCAGGCAGTTGATAAACTGGTTGAAAGAGTCTTTCTCTGAAGCGAGTGTGTCCAGTCGGTGGTACACTTTCATGATCGTCTCCTGCGGGAATGCAATCCCGTGCGTGGCGCGTTCCAGCATCTTGGCGATGCGCGAGAACTGGTTCTTGCCGAGGAGCCCGTCGCCGAACAGGTCCGGCGAGAACTGGATCGTGATCTCCCGGATGTCTTCTGCCGTGCAGCTGCCCTGCTCCCAGATGTGCTCGAGGTTCTCGCCGGAGATGAGCACCAGGTCCAGGGCGGAGGTCTCCTCCACGCTGTCGCCGACGATGCGCCGCAGGCCCTGCCCGTTCTGGATGAAATTGAGCTCGTATTCCCGGTGCTGGTGCAGCGGGTAGGTGAACTGGCTCTTGTGGCGCTCGACGATGTAGAAGCAGTCGCGCTGGGAGAGGGGGGTGATCTCGGAAAGGACGGTGGACATTTTTGCGTATTCTTTGGCGCAAATATAGAATTTATTCTTTAAAATGATACTTTCTTAACTATTATTTTGCGTTTTTCCGGGCCCCTGCATTTCCTTTGCAACATTTTTCTAACTTTGGCAACGCAAGCAGATTAGACCAATTATGCAACCGATATTTTTCCGTTCCGCACTTGAGCGCGAGCTCACGCAGGGGATCCTTCCCTTCTGGCTGCAGCGTATGCAGGATCCGGCCGGCGGCTGGTATGGCCGCATCGCCGGCGACGGCTCCCTCGTGCCCGACGCGCCCCGGGGCGCCATCCTCAACGCCCGGATCCTGTGGACCTTCGCGTCCGCGTTCCGGCTGACCGGGGACCCGGCCTACCGGGAAGCCGCCGCACGCGCCTATGCCGAAGTGCGTGACCGCTTCTACGACCCGCAATACGGCGGGGTCTATTGGAGCCTGACCGCCGACGGCCGGCCCCTCGACACCAAGAAACAGTTCTACGCGATCGCCTTCACGGTCTACGGCCTGGCGGAGTACCACCGCGCCGCCGGCGTCCCCGAGGCGCTGGACCTGGCCGTCCGCCTGTACCGCGACATCGAAGCCCACAGCTTCGACGCGGCCGGCGGCGGCTACCTTGAAGCCTGCACACGCGCGTGGGAACCCATAGAAGACATGCGCCTGTCGGACAAGGACCGCAACGACGCCAAGACGATGAACACGCACCTGCACATCCTGGAGGGCTACACCAGCCTCTACCGGGTGTGGAAGGACGCGGGCCTGCGCGCGCAGCTGAGCGGCCTGCTGGAGACCTTCCTGGACCGCATCCTGCGCCCGGACGGCCACCTGGGCCTGTTCTTCGACACGGACTGGCGTTCCCAGTCGGAGATGGTCTCCTACGGCCACGACATCGAGGCCTCCTGGCTGCTCGAAGAGGCGGCGGACCTGTTGGACGACGCCGCGCTGCTCGCCCGCACGACGCAGGCCTGCCGGCGCATCGCCTTCGCTTCGCTCGAAGGCTGGACGCAGGGCGGGGGGATGATCTACGAATGGGACCCTGCGACGGGCCACCGCGACGCCGACCGGCACTGGTGGGTGCAGGCGGAGACGGTCGTGGGCTGCTGGAACCGCTTCCAGCGCGACGGCGACCCGGCGTGGGCCGACAAGGCGGAAGATACCTGGAAGTTCATCCGGGAGCACCTCATCTGCCCGGATGGCGAGTGGTACTGGAGCCTGCGCGCGGACGGGACGCACAACGTCACGGACGACCGCGCCGGCTTCTGGAAATGTCCCTACCACAACGGGCGGATGTGCATGGAAATCCTTGAAAGAATCAAGATATGAGAAAGACACTTATCCTCCTGGCGGCCCTGCTCCTGAGCGTGTCCGCCTTTGCGAAACTTGAACTCCGCCAGCCTTGCAGCGACGGCATGGTCCTGCAGCAGCAGACCTCGGCCGAGGTCTGGGGCAAGGCCGACCCGGGCCAGCGCGTGACGGTCGTCCCGTCCTGGGACCGCCGCAAATATGCCGCCCAGGCCGATGCGGACGGCTTCTGGCAGGTGTCCGTGCAGACGCCCGCCGCTTCCTATACCCCGTATGCCATCCAGATTTCCGCGGGCCGCGAGCGCCTGACCATCAGCGACGTGCTGGTCGGCGAAGTGTGGTTCGCCTCCGGCCAGAGCAATATGGAGATGCCCATCCGCGGCTTCGGCGGCTGCCCGGTCGAGGGCGCCGCGGACGTGATCACGGCGGCGCCGATGCGCGACCGCATCCGGATGTTCAAGGTTCCGCGCGCGCGGAGCTACGAGCCCCTCGCCGAGATCGAGGGCGCGTGGTGGCGCGCCGACGCGACGACGGTGTCGGAGATGAGCGCCACGGGCTACTTCTTCGCCCGCAAGCTCAACGAGACGCTGGACGTGCCGGTCGGCATCCTGTTCAGCGCCTATGGCGGCTCCAAGGTGGAGAGCTGGCTGCCGCGGGAAATCGTCGAGACCTATCCGGACATCCCGACGGACAGCGCGTCGGTCGAGGCACTGCCCTATGAATACTACAGCCCTTATATGATGTACAACGCGATGGTCGTCCCCGTCAAGGGCTACACCATCAAGGGTTTCATCTGGTATCAGGGCTGCTCCAACGTGGGCGCGGACGCGACCTACAGCGAGCGCCTGCAGAAGATGGTGTCGGTGTGGCGCGCCGACTGGGGCGACACCGACGCCCGCCTGCCGTTCTACCAGGTGGAGATCGCCCCGTACCGCTACGGCGACGGGCCCGAGGGCGCGCTGCTGCGCCGTGCGCAGCACGACGCGGCCAAGCGCATGCCCAACGGCGGCATCGCCGTGACCAACGACCTGGTCTATTCCTACGAGATCGACCAGATCCACCCCGCGCGCAAGCGCGAAGTGGGGGAGCGCCTGGCCTACCTGGCCCTGCACCGCGACTACGGCCTGGACCGTGTCGCGTGCTGTTCGCCGGAGGCCGTGCGCGCCTTCAAGGCGCCCGCCGGCCCGAAGACCGAGCCTGGCTTGGTTTTTGTAGAACTCGCTGAGTGTCCGGACGGTCTGGATCGCAGCGTCGAGATAGAAGGTTTGGAAATCGCCGGAGCCGACGGCGTTATGTATCCGGTCAGGGAGGCCCGGATCTTCGGCCACTTTATGATGGTACGCAGCGACTCGGTGCCCGAACCGCGGGTTCTCCGCTATGGATGGGGCTGTTTCACACCGGGAAACCTGCATGCCGTTTCAGGCTTGCCGCTTGTCCCTTTCGAATTGGTCATAGAATAATAAATTAAGAAAACGAACAGGCTCACAGCCGCTTCCCAGACAATCCGGTCTTGTACCGGATTGTTTTTTATTGTACATTTGAAGGTTGCAAAATACTACCTTATCCGATATGAAAAAGACCAAATTTTATTCCGTGCTTGCCATCTGTCTGGGGGCGTTCGTCCTGTTCCTCGCCACCTGCACGAAGATGGTGGACAATTCCGAGATCGGCATCAAGTTCAAGAAATTCTCGCTGACCGACCAGGGCGAGCTCGTCGCCAACCAGGTCTCCGGTCTGACCTTCTTCAATCCGATCACCACGCGGGTCTTCACCTATCCGGTGTTCATCCAGCGTGTCAACTACGATCCCTTCACGGTCACGACCAAGGACGCCGCCACGTTCACGATGGACCCGATGATGGCCTACCAGCTGGACCGCTCCAAGGCGGCCTACGTCTTCAACAAGTACCGCCAGTCCCTGCGCGAGATCGAGATGGGCTACATCCGCACCTGCATCTACGACGCCTACCGCATCTCCGCCAACAACTATACTTCTGACGAACTGATGGCCAACCGCGCCAAGTTCGAGCAGGAAGTCCGCTCGATGCTGGAGCGTTCGCTCAACGAAGAGGGCTTCAAGGTGCAGGAGTTCACCTCCCAGATCACCCCGCCGCAGTCCCTGAGCGCCGCCATCGAGGCCAAGAACCAGGCCATCCAGGAGGCCCTGAAGGCCGAGAACCTGGTCAAGCAGGCCGAGGCCAATGCGCAGATCGCCATCGCCAAGGCGAAGGGCGAGGCCGAGGCCACCCGCGTCAAGGCCGACGCCGAGGCCTACTACAACCGCACCATCTCCGCTTCCCTGAGCCCGTTCATCATCCAGGAGGACTGGATCGAGAAGTGGAACGGCCAGCTGCCGCAGGTCACCTCCGGCCAGGGCGGCATGATGATCAACCTGCCGTCGCTGGGCAAATAGCCGCAGGCACATACGCAAAAAAGAATCCCGGGCACCTTGTGTCCGGGATTTCTTCAACCATATTGCTTCGAAGAAGTGGATTACTTCTTGCGGCTCTTGTATCTCTGATAGAACATATCAACACGACCGGCGCTGTCGACGATTTTCATCTTGCCGGTGTAGAAAGGATGAGATGTGTTGGAAATCTCAAGCTTCACGAGGGGGTACTCGACACCGTCGATGGTGATGTTCTCCTTGCTGGTAGCGCAGGAGCGGGTGATGAACACGTCCTCGTTTGACATATCCTTGAAAGCTACAAGACGGTAGGTTTCGGGATGGATTCCTTTTTTCATTACACTAGTGTTTTTTGAATCGGGCGCAAAGATAAGAATTATTTTCGTAATTTTGCAAACCATGACACTGATAAAATCAATCTCCGGTATCCGCGGCACCATCGGCGGAGCCCCCGGCGAGGCCCTGACCCCCGTCGATATCGTCAAATTCACCTATGCATACTGTGCCTGTCTGAAGCAGCGCAAGCCTGCGCCCAACAGCGGCAACAAATATAAAGTCGTCGTCGGCCGCGACGCGCGCATCAGCGGCGCGATGGTCGAGCAGCTCGTCTGCGGGACCCTCGTCGCCTGCGGCGTGGACGTGGTCCGCTGCGGCTTCGCCTCCACGCCCACGACCGAGCTGGCCGTGGTGTTCGCGCAGGCGGACGGCGGCATCATCCTGACTGCCAGCCACAACCCGCGCCAGTGGAACGCCCTCAAGCTCCTCAACGAGCGGGGTGAGTTCCTGACCGCGGCCGAGGGCCAGGCCATCCTGGACCTCGCGGAGAGCGGCGAATTCGACTTCGCCGAAGTCGATGCGCTGGGCAGCATCGAGGAGCATGATTTCACCGACGAGCACATCGACGCCGTCCTGGCCCTGGAGGCCGTGGACGCCGAGGCCGTCCGCAAGGCCGGCTTCACGGTGGTGCTCGACGCCATCAATTCCGTGGGCGGCATCATCATGCCGCGCCTGCTGGAGCGCCTGGGCGTGAAATGCATCACGCTCAACGGCGAGCCCACGGGCGATTTCGCCCACAACCCGGAGCCGCTGCCCAAGAACCTCGTCGAGCTCAGCGAGACGGTCGTCCGCGAGCACGCCGACCTGGGCATCAGCGTCGATCCGGACGTGGACCGGCTCGCGTTCATCTGCGAGGACGGCCGGCCGTTCGTGGAGGAATACACCCTCGTGGCCGTGGCCGACTATCTGCTGGAGCGCGCCGAGAAGGCTGGCGTCAGCCCGCGCAATACCGTTTCCAACCTCAGCTCCAGCCGCGCCCTGCGCGACGTCACGGAGGCCCACGGCGGCACCTACTATGCCGCGGCCGTGGGCGAGGTCAACGTGACCACCAAGATGCATGAGGTGGGCGCGCTGATCGGCGGCGAAGGCAACGGCGGCGTGATCTATCCCGCCAGCCACTGCGGCCGCGACGCGATGGTCGGCGTGGCGCTGTTCCTCAGCCACCTGGCCCACAAGGGCCTGAGCGTGAGCGCCTACAAGGCCACGCTCCCTCCTTACTTCATTGCCAAGAACCGCATCGACCTGAGCGACAAGGCCCTGATCGACCGCATCCTGGACGCGATGAAGGAGCACTTCAAGGACGAGAAGGTCAACACCGTCGACGGCGTCAAGATCGATTTCGAGGCCCGCAAGCAGTGGGTGCACCTCCGCAAGTCCAACACCGAGCCGATCATCCGCATCTACTCCGAGGCGCAGACCGAGGAGGAGGCGCAGCGCCTCGGCGAGGAAGTCATCGCACTGGCCCAACGCATCATCGGCGCATAGCTTATGTTCTCATTCCGCACCACTCCGGTCGAGGAGCAGCTCGACAGAAGCCTCCGCGAGGGCCGGGTCGCCTGTTTCTGCACGCAGAACTGCTGGGACCCGCACCGCGGGCGCTATCTGTATGACATTTTCCGCGAACGCGGCAACCTCGAACGCATCTTCAGCCCGCGCGACACCGAGCTGACCCCCGACACCAACCACATCGATTTCGATGCGGCGGAGCTGGAGGGGCTGGATGCCGTGGTGGTGGAGATCCAGGACGTGGGCACGCGCTACTTCAACTACACGCGCGACGTGATGCGGCTGCTGTCGATGTGCGCGCGGATGGCCGAGAGTCCGTCCATCTTCGTGGTGGACCACATCAATCCGGCCGGCCGCGTGGTCGAGGGCACGATGCCGGCGGTCGAGTCTGACATCTGGACGCCCAAGGTGGCGCACCGGCACGGCCTCACGCTCGGCGAGCTGTGCCACCTCTACTGCAGCGAGATCGGGGCGAAGTTCCCCCTGCATATCATTTCGGCATTCGTCTCCGACGTGGGCAAAGACCTGCTGCCCTGGACCATCGCGCCGGCTTCCGACATCCCGGGGATGTTCACCTGTGAGATGTATCCCGGCGGCGGCCTTTGGAACAACACGTCCATCACGCCCGCCATCGGCACGGCCCGGCCGTATGAATATTTCGGCGCGCCGTTCATCAAGAGCGGCGACATCCGCTTCCTGCCCACGCCGCCGGGCGTGATGATGCGGCCCTGCTCCTTCACGCCGGCCGCCGGCCGCTACGCCGGGCAGAAGTGCTACGGCTACCAGATCATGCTGCAGCCCGGCGCGCAGTACCATTCGCTGCTGCACACGCTGCAGCTGATGCGCTTCCTGTCGGAGCGCTACTCGCAGTTCGAGCTGTTCGACTCGCTCTTCGTCAAGGTCGCCGACCCCGTGATCGAGGAGTACCTGCGCGGCCGCCTGACCTTCGACGTCGTCCAGGAGCACGTCAAGCTCGAGGAGCAGAAGTGGATCCGCAAGGCCAAGCGCTACATCCTCTACGACGACGCGCCCTACCGGATGAAATAATTTTCGTCCGTCGTGCGAAAAAATTTGCGGAATCCAAAAATATGCGTATCTTTGCATTCCCAAACGACATGCTGGGTTCGTATAACGGTTAGTACTCGAGATTCTCAATCTCGCAATAGGAGTTCGATTCTCCTACCCAGTACCAAAGAGCATCGCTTCCGCGATGCTTTTTTTGTTTTCCCTCCAGCTCATTGCCTGTTTTCCGTTATTCGCTCAATGTCAATATTTTACGCGGATCGACTGGGTGAAAAATGACCCCGTCAATCTTCCTTTCTGCCTGATTTTCTGTGTGTTACATAAAACACCCAGCACCCCTTTCCGGGCAGCTACCTTACTTGCCGGCAACGGGAGATGTCCGGCGGTGGTGCGGGAGACGTCCCAAAATCTTGCAGGTTACCCGCAAATACGGCCATTTTCGCGGGAGACGTCCCATCTTTTGGGACGTCTCCCGCACTGCCCGGGTCGTAGGGAGCTGGTGGAAAGGCACCACCGCCGGACCTGAGTGGCCGAGCGCGAAATATACGTTTTTCGCGCCCGCCCGGAAGATTGCATCCTCAGATGTGGGGGCTAGCGGAACTGGACGTGTATGAGGCGGCTGTAGTTGCTGCCGAGCTGGAGCAGTTCGTATGTGCCGTCATCATTCCGGCCGAACAAGAGATCGCCAGGTGCGATGGGGTAGTCCAGTTCGTTGAGGATCGGAATGCCGCCCCGGAAGTCGAGCCGCTTCGGGAACGCGTGGACATCTGCGAGATGATTGCCGTCCAGCTTCGTCAGGACCGTGTGCTGGGGTGTGTCGAGCAGGCAATACAAGGTGTCCCTGTCCGTGAAGGAATTGATAATCAAGGTGTCCGACTTGGCGTAAGGATCAATTCCGTAAGAATTGATCCAACGGTAGTTGCCATCATATTCGATTTCATCTGAATAAGCGTCGTCAAACTTGACCAGGGGCGGGAAAAACGCTTTTCTGCGTTCGAGATAATCTGCCTGAAGCAGGTGATGGGCGATCAGACCGACGTCTTTGGCTTTTTCGTAGCAGGTCGTCGAATCGCAGAGGAAGCCCATGGACGGGTCCGGAATCCCGATGATACGCGTCTCCTTGACGACGAAGAAGCAGCTGTCTGTCCGGTGTACCTTTCCCGAGAGGGTGAGGAAAGCGTATTCAGCCCCGCTTTGTTTGTCGATGAACCAGGATGCCGATCCGAATTCGCCGTGATCGGTACCGCGGATGACCCAGTCGTCGTCTTCGTAGAGGTAGAGAGAGTGGCGAGGATCGATGTCCGAGTTACTAGTATCTTTCCAAGTTTCTTTCCAGGTCCACGTTTTGGGGTCGAAGACCAAGACCTGTCCGCCCCGGTAGGACGAGGCGATTAGGCTGTCCCGCCGTCTGTGGATGCTGAAATTCTCCCCGGGGGTAGGGAGGTCCTTTTCCCGGAAGCCATTTATTGCGACTGCTTTCCAGAATGACTGCCTGGCGTTCAAGGACGGGTCGATTTCGAAATAGTAATAATCACCGACCCTGAGCACGCGAACGTATTCGGGAGGCGTTCCGGACAGTTCCGGGATGTGGATGGAAATCGTATCCCGCGCTTCGTCTTCAAATCCGATCGGGGCGCGGCGGCCTCTGTCGTGTCCGCAGGACAGGACCAGGATGGCCGCGAGGAAGAGGGCTGAGACAGCGTGAAGTTTTGTATTAGGCATAAGGAAAGGGGTTAGTCCAGGGGATCGACGTCGGGGTAGGTGCCGGCGGGGAGGGAGGCGGCGAGGGCGGCCTTGCGGGCGGCGAGGCTGCGGTCGCGCGGCAGGAAGTGGCGCTCGACGACCTCGCCGCTGCCCTGGCGGCGGAATTCGACGAGGCGGGTGTAGGGCGGGAAGCCGAACTGGCGGCGCT
>JAEEGJ010014612.1_pt1 | contig 18573 bp, 22 predicted proteins | sample 8958761 | NCBI WGS metagenome assembly JAEEGJ01 (sample SAMN16246546, study PRJNA631951) | gut metagenome | biome: gut microbiome; feature: rumen; material: RS-attached | host: Bos | place: Iran: Karaj | collected 2018-10
AATCTTTTCGGACATCAAGTCCAAACTTAGAGTACATAGCGGAATCAGTAGAGAACTAAGGAAAAAGATCATTGACGAGTACCTGTCAAGGCATTATTGATTAAGTCCAAGGGAGCCCCTCCACGCCGGCGTGGAGGGGCTCCCTTGGACTTTTTATCCCTCAATATGTCTATTAGACTATTTTTTCTTACATTTCATCCCTCAAAATGTCTATTAGGCCAAAAATTTGTTTAACAAATTATGCACGTGTTTTACGGCAAAACGTGCTAGCTATTCCGTGTGCCAATAGGATAAAGCTCACTGCCATCCATCTGTTTATATATATTATATGGTCTAATTTTAATAAACAGATTTATGGCATTTTTCAAAGTAAAGGTATTACGTCAGAGAAAGGACGGAATGTATGTAGTTTACATACGAGTAACTCAAAACCGCAAGAGTAAATACATCAGAACCTCATGGGTTGTCGGCGATGTTCCCCCATTCCCTCGGAATGGGGAACAGAAAAACGGGTGAAACGGGAAAAATCGGGGGTGAAACGACGACGGAAATAACAATCGGAGGCTGCAGCCCATGTCTGCAACCTCCGATATGTTTTAGACTATGCTCTCAGCGCATCAATCCATGTCGCCATAATCGTCGCCTCCGCCCCCCCCCGAAGGGGGCGCCTGACCGCTGTTCGAGGTCGTTGCACCCTTGAGGCGTAGTTTCCTTGTTGGCAACCAACTCGTTTCAATGCTGAATCGAGGTTTAAGGATGAGCGGGCGGGGCGATGCAGGATGTGGTCTATGACAACTTACTTTACGGTAAACTTCTTGCCATTCTGTATGACTATGCCCTTGTAACCGTCAGCTACACGCTGACCGCTGAAGTTATAGATGGGTGACGAAGCATTTGTTGAGTCGGACAATACATTATTGATGGCGGTCACCTCGTTGGTAAACTGCAGTTCGGTAATCCACAGTTTTGAGCCTGGTGCTGATGCACCATTGCCATCAGTACTGGAACTCATACCGCTGGTACTCGAGGTGATGTCGAGATAGAAGGCTTTGATGCCCCAGCCTAAATTAGAAGGGTCGACGCCATTTTCGCTCTTAGACAGGTCGATGCAGCCGAAGGTCCAGTCTGCCGCGGCTTCGGTGATTTGCTTACGGAATTTCACGGTGCGAGTCACATTCGGCTTTATCACTAGGTCTTCGTTGAACTGGATGAACACCTGTGCCACGTCATCGCCTATGGGTTGGTATTTGTACCAGAAGGTAAGATAGCGTGCAGGTATGCTGCTGCAAGGCACTCCTTGCTCATATTCTCCGCCGCTCATCTTCGACAGGAAGCGGTCGGTGACCAGCAGTGACGTGGTGACAACTTCACCCGGCTTTCCTGCCACCGACATATCGATAGTCTTCGACTCAAGCAGAGCCGCCGTAGAGCCGGTGGTACGGCCTTCAGCTTTTGTCACGCAGCCAGGAGTCAGTATATTGAATGTATCCCAGTAGCCTGATGGAGATGTGTAGGTTCCACCGCCCATCTCTGTTGGCAGGCTGCGTTCTTCCCACTCGGCAAAGTTGCCGTTAGGTACCTGCGAAAGCGGGGCGGGGGTTGATGTACTGACAGCCTCGACTGTGCAAATGCCGCTTTCCAAGTTGAAGGTGAAGGTCACGTTGTAGTTGCCGCTTGTGGGCACAGTAAAGGTGAAGTTCTTCCCGTCCCGTCCGTCAACGCCCCAGTTCACATCCCAACTGTGGTTTTGCACTACCTTGAATTCATAAGTCATTCCTGCTTCCAAGGCTACATTACTTTTTACGAGTTGGAAGTTGTTATTGCCAATGGGGGACATATCATTGCTGTTGTCATTCGTGTCCCATCCCCATCCTTCCGGACCGGAACCGAATATCGCAGAGGATCCACAGACAGTATAAACATTTTCTGTCGATGCATAGTCAAACGCCAGGTCGGTGATGTAGAGTTGCGATCCTTCCTCTGTCACATTGCTGAGATCGTCGTCGTGCGTGTAATTGCTCATGCCAGTAAGGCTCGAGGTTATCTCAATATAGAGGCTGGTAGGAGTAAAGTTCAGCATTTGACCGTGATCGTCGGCTTTAGTAAGATCTATCTCCACCTTAGTCCATTCGCTGACGGTCTCCGTAAAGGATGCCGTTGTCCTCCATCTTGCAGTGTGGTTTTTGAAGTCGCCTTGCCAGAGGTTGATATAAACGCGGCCTTTGTCGCCGCTGACAGGCTTGTACTTGTACCAGAAGGAAAACTTCGTGGGCTGCCCCGTAAAGGAGATTCCATTTGTAGGCGATCCCTCGGTGAAAGCGGTCAGGAAGTCGCCCAACATGAGTATGGAAGTGTACATGGTTCGGTCGCCGTCTCCCATATTCACCGTGAACTTTTTGGTTGTGAGCAGGGCAGCCGTAGAACCTGCCGTGCGTCCCTCCACCTTTTCACAAGAGCCAGGGGCGAGTGAGTTCAAGCAGTCCCATCCGTCGGTTGGCCTGGCGTAAGTGCCGCCTCCAAATGCTGTCGGAATGCTGCGGTTCTCCCAACTCGTGAAATTCCCATTGGGAATGTCCTGTGCCTTAGCCTGCATGGAAAGCAGTACTATAAGCAAAGAAAAAAGTAAGGTTTTCATAAGATTGATAATTTTGGTGAAACATAATTGGTATTCTATCAGGTCAAGCTCTTGGCTGCGGTAGAATGCAAATTTCTGGTCGCTGGACAGGAGCGTAAGTCGCTCGGTGATGGAGTGGGTTATGATGACGTGGTCGCTGGGGTCGAGGTGGTCCTGCTCCTCGTTGAGTTGGAGGTCGGCATATGTGAAGGCCGTATCGCGGCGTAATGGCAGGAACTCGATGCCATAGTCCTGTTCAATGGAGGTGAGCATCTGTCTGGCCGTCTGCCAGTGCTTGGAAAGGAGGGTCTTGTTGTTAAAGTGTACAACCAACTCGCGGGCCGTTTCAAAGCTGGCATACGGCATTATAACGTTGGCAAAGTTACATCTTTTTTCGCAATCTTGTATCGTTTCGGGCGTTAAATATGCGAAATCACGATGGGAAAAGGTCAAATGTGGGCTTTTCTACGATAGTTGAACGTTTTCGTTAAGCCAGATGACCAAAGCCAAACTTGTTTGAGCTTTGGCATGGCGAGAAAAGATCGGATGAAATCCAACGCTTGCGTCGGCTGGAAGAATGAGGCGAAGGGCGGAGCGGATGGCGGGGCCTGCAGTCGGACTCGGCGGACGATGAGGATGGCGGTAGCCCTGCACCCTTAGCCACGATGACATCGCCCACGGTGAGGCCACTGGTCACGACGTAATTTTTGCCGTTAGAGGTGGGCAGAATGGTGATGATTTTCGATTCGGCGCGACCATCGACAATGTGCCAGGCATAGGTCTTGTCCTGTATCTCGTAGGTGGCCGACTGGGGGATGACGATGACTTGCTTCATCTCGTTGGGAATGACGATGCTGCCCGTGCTGCCGCTGAGCAACAGACCATCGGCATTGGGGAATACGGCACGTGCCGAAACGGAACCGGTGCTGCTGTCAACCACACCGCTGATGCTCTCTACACGGCCTTTTACGGCGCATGTGTCGCCACTGGCCAGCGTCAGGCTGACGGCAGGAAAAGCGGCTACGGTCTTTTCGAGCGAACCGTGCCGAGCGATACAGCTCATCACGTCGCGCTCGGTCAGCGAGAAATAGACGTACATCTCGTGCGCATCTGCCACCGTCGTCAAACCGCCCTGTGTCGAGGGACCTACGAAGTCGCCCGTGCGGAACGGCAGGCTTCCCACCACGCCATCCGAAGGACTGCGGAGTACGGTGTATGACAGGTTGGTGCGTGCCGACAGCAACTGTGCCTGAGCCTGTTGTGACTGGGCTTTCGCCATCGAGAGGTTGGCAGTTGCCGTACGCAGGTCGTAGTCAGACACGATGTTCTTGCCGTGCAACGTCTGCCGGCTGTCGTAGTTCAGCTGTGCTGTCTCCACGCCAGCCTTCGCCACCGCTACATTCGCCTCGGCAGCCTTTACCTCGGCCTGATACGTCGCCTGATCGATGACAAACAGTACCTGCCCTTTCTTCACGCGCTGTCCCTCCTTGACGCATATCTGGTGCAGATAACCTTCCACTCTCGGAATAATCTTTATGCTCTGACGTCCTTCAATCTGAGCAGGGTACGACTGTTCCAGCGTAATGTCCTGCTTCGAAACTGTTATCGTCTCAAAACCACTTGCAGGTGATTCCTCCTCAGTCCCCTGCTGTCGGCAACCCACCATCGCCATTGCTGTTGCCAATATAAAAAATTTTTTATTCATCTTCTCGTTATTTTTGGCTGCAAAATTAAATTATCTACACGCGAAGTAAAAGAAGAAAGAATGTGAAACGGGAAAAAACGTTATTGAAGTAAAGATAATCTGCTCCCAAAACGACTCGAAAATAGTGGAGATTTAAAGTCATACCAACGGATTACCTTGGGAAGACGAAGGAACAACAGTTACCTATGCAACCTATTTTTATCGACTCCCGAAAGCAGAAAAGACAGAATTAGAAGTAGTGTTTTTCATAAGAAATCAAACTGTTTATTATAAACCAAGATGCCGAAATGAATATTTTTGATTGTGATACCGCAAATTTTTGTGTTTTCTTTGATATATTTAAAAGAAAAGTCTTATATTTGCAGAAAATTTACAAATATATAACTTTAGGTTATGATTCTTGAATTTTGTGCAACCAATTACTTGTCAATTAAGGAAGAATTGAAGCTTTCCTTCATTGCAACTCCGCTCAAAGAGTCTTGCTCTGAGCCAAATGACCTTTTCCCTCTTGAAGATACAGGGATCTCACTCGTAAGAAGTGCTGTCGTTTATGGAGCGAATGCATCTGGAAAATCCAATGTGGTAAAGGCATTTGGATTTTACAAGAGGTTTATCACAGAGTCTTTCAAAAACAGTCAGGCAGGAGAGGCTATTGATGTGGAGAATTTCAGATTAAATGCCACAACTGTAAAAGAACCGACCATCATGGAGGCCACCTTTACTGATGGTGAGTTTATCTACAGATACGGATTTGAGGTGGACAGTCAATCCGTGCATGAAGAATGGCTGTATAAACGTGCCTGCAAAAAAAGAGCCAAGGAGGTGGAAGTGTTCTATCGAGAAGGGGAGGCAACGACCGTTCATCCAAAAAGTACGTTGATACAGGAACTTGTCAACAAAAAAATGGTGAGGAACAATGCGCTACTGCTTTCAACGGCAGCACAGTTTAACGAGCCAACGTCAGTCAACATCCTTCAATGGCTGAGTGATACGAAGGTTGTTTTCTGCTCAGAAGACGAACAGTTGTGGAGCAATGCTATCAAGCTTCTTGATAATGAGTCTCTGCGTAAACGAATCATCGATTTTGCAAAGTATGCTGACCTCGGCATAGAGAATATCACAAAGATAGACAACCGTATAGTCAGTGATCACAAGCAGTATGACGACGAAGGACGTGACGTGAATAATGTTTCCTTTGCATTCAACAGAAATGAGTCCGAAGGAACCATCAAATACTTTTCGCTGGCATATCCTATCATTGATGCCCTTGACAACGGAAAGCGAATCGTAATTGACGAGCTTGACTCCAAGCTTCATCCGCTTCTCGTCAAGAGAATAGTTGCACTTTTCAATGATGCCAAGACGAACCCGAAGGGTGCTCAGCTTCTGTTCACTGCCCACGACACCTTCTTACTCAGTGCTGGACTATTCAGAAGAGACCAGGTGTGGTTCACACAGAAAAACAATTTTGGCGCGACAGAACTTTTTTCTTTGGCAGAATATAAGGTTAGAAGCACCTCTCCATTTGAGAGAGACTATCTGTTGGGCAAATACGGGGCAACACCCATCATTGGTGACATGGAGAAAATCTTTAATCCTTCAATATAACTATGGTTAAACGACAAAAGAAAGACCACAGGACATCAGACCTCTCACGCCGTCAGGGAGTGAGAGAAATCAAGCAGTCGTTTCTCATTGTTTGCGAGGGAGAGAATACTGAACCAGATTACTTCAAGGCATTTCGCATGACTGCAGCGACGGTCAAGGCTGTTGGACAGGCGATGAACACAATGACGCTTGTCAGCAAGGCAATCAGTATTCGTGAAGCCGACCAAAAGAGAAAGAAGTTTTATGACCAATGCTGGGTGGTCTTTGACAAAGATGACTTCCCTGCCAAGGACTTCAATCAGGCAATACAATATGCCGAGAAGAATGGCTTTCGTGTGGCATACAGCAATCAGGCGTTTGAGTATTGGTTCCTGTTGCATTACAACCTATACACTGGTGCCATTCATCGAAGCCAGTACAAAGACATGCTCACCAAACTGACTGGTATGCCATATAGCAAGAGTGAGGGCTATGGAGCAGTCATGTACAATCTTCTATGGTCCCGGCAGCAACAAGCCATCAACAATGCAGAGACAGTGCTTGCTGAAATCTCGCATGGCAACCCTGCAGAGGAGGAATCTTCTACAACTGTTCAGAGACTTGTCATAGAGCTCAACAAATACTTGTAGAAGAAGATTCATTTCAAAGTTATTATTCTAAAATCAAGAAGAAAACTCGATAAAATGCAAAATAATTGCAAATTGACGAGTTTTCTTGCTGTAATTCAAAAGATAACCCCAAAGCCATTGATGAAGTATTTTTGTTATATGTGTATTTGCACATAATATCATGTATAATATAATTTTCAAAATGAGATATAACAAAAGGATGGTCATAGATAGTAAAGTAGATAGTTGAATGAGAAGGGGAGGGTACATAGATTTATTCTTTTCAGTAAAAAGAAAAATGCGAATTTTGGGAAAGATCAAGTTATTTCATTCTGAAAAGTTTAGGTTTACGTTTACTCATGTATATATACATGCATCTCTAAACTTAAAGATTAAACCTACATTCTCATGATTTGGGTTTACTATACCTTATTATATATAAGAACATCTAAACTTAAACCAAAACCAACAAAGATGGAATGCAACTATTTATCTTTTTATTGAAAGTATGAAATAGATATGCAGCTTTAGTTTTTTTGTTAAAATCAAACTCATTCTGCACGAAAAATGAGAATAATGGGTCTGAATTCAAGATTATTTTGTATTTTTGCAACCAGAATGTGGTGTTTGTTCATGAAGTTCAATCTTCCGGACTTACGAAGCATTTACAGTTAACGATTGTAAGACAGAAGTCAAGCAATCTAGTGTAAAACAAAATAAAGATAAAATCAAGAAATGAGAATGAATCTGCCATTGAGCCATTTTTCCCCTGAAAAATGAGGCAAAATGAGCAGAATGAGTCTAAAAAGAGGTGCCAGTACTTTACACTAGCTCTGTAAGTAGCTGATACTCAGCATCGTCTAGCCGCCGCGCAGGCAGCCGTCGAAGAGTAATATTTAATATATTGAAAACCAATTATTTAATTACAAGGAGTTAAAGTGATTCTACAACACTTTGACTCCTTGCTTTTTGCTATTATAAGCCTATAAAAATAGCCGCTATTCCGTGTACCAATCGCTAATAATAGCAAACGAGACATCTTTTTTAAGAGCAACTGTTTTACATTATAAGAGTATATAAGAGTTATTTCTTATAAAAATTATAATTATGAAAACAGTATCAATGAAACCCGTCCAGGCAATAGCTCCACAGGACGCTGTCGTGCGTGTCGATGACCTCGATCCAGCTTCGGTTTTCATGGATCACATACGCGATGTGATAGAACAAAGCCATGTCCATGCATGGGAACGCGGGGCTAGGGGTTGTTGTTGAAGTCGTTCATCACAGCCGCCTCGCTGCGGTGTTCCTTCACCAGCACGGAGCCCTCGGTGTTGAGACGCAGGTCAGTGACCAGGTCGGGGTACATGATGTCGATGGAACCATAGACCGTGACGAGTATCGTGCTGATAAGGCCCATCTCGTCTGTCGAGAAGTTCATCTTGATGTTGCGCTGCTTCTCGGGCATGAAGTAGGTGCAGGCGCGTTGTCCGAACCATGTACTGACAGTCGTCGGGTCGGGACAGGTGTAATAGAGGATGCGCATGTAGCCGTCTCCGTCCATGATGCTCAGCACATCATCGATGGGCAAGGGAGGGTTCACATCATAGGTCAGGATGGCGTAGCCGTTGAATTCCTCGGTTCCCTTCTGGTAGTAGTTGTCGAACAGGGACGGCATGATGGCCGGCCCGCTGACCTTGAACTTGTAGATAGCTTCTTCCAGCATGGTGTCTTGCATGATTTTTTATAGTTAAATGGTTTAGGTTTCAGTCAAAGGGTGGCGATGTAAAGGCGCATGAGTTGCTCGGGAATGCGGGCGAGGCGTTCTAGGTCAGCATATTCATTCTTGGCAAGCCGTTCTGAAATCTCAGGGTATGACGCCGCCAGTTCCGTCATCTGCTGTTGCTGCGCCTCTGTGAGCAAGCTGATGGCAAATGCGTCCATCGAGAGGAAGGGCTGCAGGGTCATCCACAGGTAGGCGTTCGCCTGGCTCTCCGAATCAACTTTCCCCTCCCTGATCAAGTCCGCACAGACCTGTGCGTTAAGGAGCAGTCGGCGGCAGCTGCGCATGCCCATGTACACCATGGCATCCTCGCTTGGCAGTCGATTCTCGGAAGCGGAGCGGTATATGTCAGCACATATCTGCCTGGTCATCTTCGTGACATCCTCCAGTCCTACGTCTGAGTAGTCACCGATAGTTGAAAGGAAGCTGAGGAAATGGCGGTCTTCGGCCTGAAGGAAGGAAAGGAACTCCTATTGGCTATGGATGCCTTGTTCTTGGGTATCGGCAAGGAAACTGCGGTAGAGGGCCACCTTCTCGCGCGCGTTACCTTTAAAATATATGTTCTGCCTATCCAGGGCGGTGAAGAATGCAGCAGCCTTCCTCCTTGTCGAGTCGAGCTGCACGTCATTCCGGTATGGGGACGTGTGCATCCTGACATAGGCGACATCGGAGAGGTTGCAGTCTTCTGCCAGGCGGAAGAGCTCGATGCGGACGGAGTCGGACGTGTCCTGGAAGGACATGGAAAGGGATGCATGGGAAGTGAAGGCTGGATCCTTCCGGATAAAGCTGTAAACGGTATCGGAGAGTTCCTGCCACTGGCAGATGAAGTCGGCGAGCTTCTCTGCATGGATATTGTGTACTGCGGCAATATTGTGATGGAAGTCCCTGTATTGTTGCAGGGCTTCTGTGGAATTCTTGAAATGGTAGTCGTGGTTTTCAGAGCAGGAGGAAAGGTTGAGGAGCAGGCACAAAAAAAACAAGTGAAAGATGAAACTCTTTTGAGTATTTTTTCTTTCACTTGTTTGACTTTTTATCATTTGCGCCTTTGCGGCGTTCTTGTGCTGTGCGGAAGTATGTGTGGAATGTTGGCAAGACCCTATATGTGGTCTTTGTTTCATAGGCGTGTCCGTTAGGTTTGCGGTGCAAAGATACGAATATTTTTCATAACTTGTGCCACTTTTGACGAAAGTTTTTGTTATTTTAAATATCATACTCAATAAAAGTATGAAATGCCGATTTGTCAAATCACATGCTTTTAATAATAATAACGTAAAAAACATACATAAGTACATGCTGAAAGAATTGGAATCCGAAGAATTATTCATATCTTTGTAGCCAATGGGGGCGACAAGTGTCATTCGCCCATACTTGTAAAACTGATAACATATTGATTATGGCTAAGATAGGTTACATCATGGCAACCCTCCACTACGACAGTCTAGAGGAAGACCGCCGGTGGATGCAGGAGTTCGGTTGCGTGAGGATTGTGGAAGAGAGCGACGCTGACGAGAAGGGCCGTCCGCTGTGGAAGCAGCTGATGATTGCCCTTGAGCGCGGCGACGAGCTCGTCATCAGCAAGTTCAGCAATGCACTTCGTGGCGTACGGGAACTGGCATTTTTCCTGGAATTCTGTCGGGTGAAGGTCATCAGGGTGATCAGTATCCATGACCGTATTGACTCCAGCAACGAGCTGTTCCCTGAGACAAGGCCTTCGGATGTGCTGGTGATGATAGGTTCCCTGCCTGAGGAGGCACTTGTCCTTCGCAAGTCATCCGAGCACGTGTCAAGGCTGCAGGAGCGGATGATTGTGCAGCTGCCTCCTGTCTCCACCTCCAGGGAGAGGCGCATGGACAGGGAAAAGACGGTCATCAACCTCTATGCAGCGGGGCATCCCATTGACGAGATCTGGAAGGCGAGCGGCTTCCGAAGTCGCAGCTCGGTGTTCCGCATCCTGAACAAGTACGGCATCAAGCTGAACCGAGGCAGGCATTCTAGACCAATCAAGAAATGGAACGAAAGAAAGCAATTATCAAAGAAGACAAACAATGACACTACAGGAAGCAATTGAAGCCCGTCATAGTGTGAGGGCATACAAAGACCAGCCATTGAGCGAGGAAATCGTCAAGATGCTGAAGGATGAAATTGTGAAGTTGAACATAAAGGGACAGCTCCACATTCAGTTGATATGCAATGAGCCAAAAGCATTCCAAGGAACACTAGCCAAATACGGGAAGTTCCGTAATGCCAACAACTATCTGGTCATGGCTGGAAAGAAAGCTGATGACCTGGACGAGCGCGTTGGCTACTATGGAGAGCATCTGGTGCTGCTGGCTCAGACCTTGGGACTGAATACCTGCTGGGTGGGACTCTCCTACTCCAAGGTACCAGGAACCTATGTGCTTGGCGAAGACGAGAAGATTGCGTGCTACATAGCCATCGGATATGGTGAGACGCAAGGTGTCAGCCATAAGATCAAGACCGTCGAGCAAGTAAGCAATGCCAGCGACATCACTCCGTCATGGTTCAAGAAGGGCGTGGAAGCAGCTTTGCTTGCTCCAACTGCCGTAAACCAGCAGAAGTTTTCGTTTGAACACGTCGGAGTGAAAAACAACTGCCACCAAATAAGAGCCAAGAAGGGATTCTCCATGATTGGCTACACAAAGATGGATTTGGGCATTGTCAAGTATCATTTTGAGATTGGTGCTGGAAAGGTCAACTTTGAGTGGATATAAGTTCAACAAAATAATAGGAACAATGATTAAGATGTTTGTAATGCAGACCTGCCCGTATTGCGAATACGTAGAAAAGCAGGTTGAAGGTAATCCTCGTTTTGAGGTGATAGATATTAGTAAGCACGTGCGTAATCTGAAGCAGTTCCTCGATTTGAGAGACAACTGTCCAACTTTCGATGAAGCAAAAAAGATTGGCGATGTAGGCATTCCTTGCTACGTACTGGAGGATGGAACAGTAACCCTGTCTTCTAAAGATGCAGGCTTGGAGCCGATGCCTGACGAAAACATCGGTGCATCGTGTAGCATCGATGGAAGTGGGTGTTAAGTTACCATTAAAAGTAGAATCAATAGTTTCTGCATACATCATTGTAGAATAAATACGATGAAAAAGATTTTGACTTTTATCGCATTGGCAATGCAATGCATATTATGCATGGCTCAAACTAATACGGACAATAAGGTTCATTCCGAAGTGATGGCCTGGAGTAATATCACAGGTATAAGGCTCGACGGCGAGCTGATTGACTTTGAGTCGTCGCTTTGCGTAGGCAATCCCGGTAGTAAGATAGAGAAGACGGGGCGAGAGCGTCAACAGAACGTTAGATACCGTCGCGAAAGCCAGACCCAGATTGTGGACATTCCTCTGCATGGTGCACATTTCCATCAGGAAGTGACGGACATGAATGAACATCAGGTAAGGATAAAACTGAACGTAGAAGCGGATGAGACGCTTCAGGAAGGAGCGTTCTTCGGCATGGCTTTTGCCCCCAAATACTATGCTAACGCTAAGATCAAGACCTCTGGGAAGAAAGTCACCGTGGCCGCCAAGGAACGGAATCTGAATCTAGCGTTCAACAAAATAGTCAACACGCTGGTCAGGAAAGAGCAAGAAGGCAAGGTGCTTTATGTCACGCTGATGCCAACACTCAACAAGGGAGAGAAGGCCGACCTTGAAGTCTTGTTGACCGTGGACGGCACCCGTCACAACGAAACGGCTCACATTGCTCTCGACCTCTCGAAACCGGGCTCACGGTTTGTGGGCTTCGGCGGCAATTTCCGCATACAGAACTCCAAGAAAGACCCGGAGGTGATTGACTACTGCCTGAAGAACATGCGCGTGGCTATGGGACGTGTGGAGTTTCCATGGGCATCGTGGGACAAGGGTGGAAAAGATGACCCGCACGTAATGGAGAGTGCACGGATGGCATCTCGGTTGAAGGCTATTGGCATGCCTTTGGTCGTGAGCTGCTGGTTTCCTCCTCAGTGGGCATTGATTCCCGGACAGGAACGACACCGAGGCGGCGTGGCTGCCTTGCGACTTGACCCAGCCAAACAAGACCGTATCTACGAGTCGATGACTTCCTACCTTCATTTCCTGAAGAATGACTATGGCGTAGAAGCCGACTATTTCTCGTTCAACGAATCAGACATTGGTATCGACGTGTTACACACGCCACAGGAGCATTGCGACTTCATCAAGTCGTTCGGTGCAGCATTGGCACGTCACCACCTGCCCACGAAGATGCTGCTTGGCGATAATAGCGATGCCACGACCATCGACTTCATTCAGCCAGCTTTGAAGGATAAGGAAGCTCAAAAGTATATCGGAGCCGTTTCGTTCCACTCATGGCGCGGATGCGATGACGTGACCCTGCGCCGTTGGCACGATGCTGCCCAGAGCATCAACGTGCCTCTCATCGTGGGCGAAGGGAGCACCGATGCCGCCGCTTGGCGCTATCCGGCCATCTTCAAGGAATCGACCTTTGCCTTGTATGAGATCAACCTTTATATGCGACTGTGTACCATCTGCCAGCCGCTGAGCATTCTGCAATGGCAGCTTACGGCAGACTACTCCCTGCTTCAGGGCAACGGCATTCTGGGCGATGATGGTCCGCTGCGTCCCACCCAGCGTTTCCATAACCTGCGACAGCTGGCCATGACTCCTGCCGACGCCTTCTCCATCCCTCTGACGGTGGACAAGGAGAATGTCAACACGGCGGCATTCTACAACAAGGCCCAGGGGAAAGGTGCCCTACACATGGTTAACAACGGAGCAGCTTGCAAGGCTGAGGTCACTGGACTCCCTGTATCTGTAAGTCAAGCGGTAGTCTTTGTGACCAATACCAGACAGAATGCGGAGGAAATGTCCGTGAATGTCTCTCAGGGCATTGCCACCATAGATATGCCGTCAGAGAGTTTCGTTACCATTCTATTTTGACTATAACTTTTTGCATTATAAATATGATTTAAATGGCAGACAACATCAGTTTAGTTCCAATCACTCCCGACGATAAAGAACAGTTTATCCTCGACAACCAACGGGCATTCAAGTATGGAGCACAGGAAGAGTTCGGCATGCGCGATAACCGCATGGAAGAAGGCGAGGAGGTCATTTCAAGAAAGACCATAGAGCGCAGTATGAACGGAAAACAGGCAGAGACCTACCGCATCGTCTGTGACGGAAATGTAGTTGGCGGTCTGATTCTTCAGATTGACCAGCAGCATGCGAAGGGCGAACTTGAAATCCTGTTCGTCAATCCCGAGGCACATAGCAAAGGCATCGGCCAGGCGGCATGGAAGGCCGTAGAAGCCATGCACCCCGAAATCCGCGTATGGGAAACCATGACTCCCTATTTCGAGAAGCGCAACATCCATTTCTATGTGAACCGTCTGGGCTTCCACATCGTAGAATTCTGGAATAAATACCAGCATGGCCCTGCTATCCCCGAGGATATTGAGGAGAACTGGAGCGAAGACGATGAAATGTTCCTCTTTCGGAAAATCATCAAGTAGCAATATGTGGAAGAAGATGAAGGAAAGGTTTGTGTAGTATAAAAAATCACCAATAAGAAATGAACACATGAGCAAGACTTGGAAGATTGACTCGGAAGGAGTGCTGACCATTCACCCTGGATTCAGGAAGACGAAAGGACAGCCTGATTTCTATGCCCTACGAGACGAGATTAAAGCCATTGTCGTGGAAGAGGGTGTTCGTGAGATCGGCGACAACTGGTTCTGTTATTTGCATGAAGTCAGAGATATTTCCTTCCCCTCTACGCTTCGCCGTATCGGTAAGAGCGCTTTTCTTGGTTGTGAGAAACTGGCTGAGGTCTTTCTTCCTGAAGGTGTCGAGGAACTTGCCGAGAGTTCCTTTCAAGATTGCACGAACGTACGGCGGTTCTGCTTGCCGGCATCCTTACGACGCATCGGGTTTCTGGCGCTTCATGTGGGTGATGGTAGGCTGTTGTCCGTCGAGGTGGATAAAGGAAACAAACACTTCACCTCGAAGTATGGAGTACTATACAATCATGACATGACGGCCATCCTCCATTATCCGTGTGCCAAGCGTAGAAATAAATACACTATTCCTAAGAGTGTCACGACGATAGCTGACAATTGTTTCTCGCATGCCCGCCATCTGGAACACATCACCCTGCCTGACGGCTTAACGGGGTTAGGTGGTAGTGCTTTCGCATTCTGTAAGAAACTGAAGCGTATGTACATTCCCGATGGCATAAGAATCATACCGAGCTATGCCTTCTTCTGTTGCGAGTCGCTCACCGAGTTGCGGCTACCTGAGCGAATGGAAGGGTTAGGCGCCGAAGCTTTCACATTCTGTCCTTTGACAGAATTTCGAATCCCTCAGGGCGTGACGATGCTTGACTATGCCGTGCTGGCTAACACCCTCGTTCGTGAAATCACCATACCAGAGGGAGTCACGGAAATCAACAACAGTGCTTTCTACGAATGCAGACGACTCCTGAAGGTGGTGCTGCCTAATAGTCTGCAAAGCATCTGGGAGAAAGCGTTCCGCTATTGCAGCGCACTCTCGGAGATGGAGATTCCCTCCAACGTTTGGCACATCACCGATGATGTCTTTGAGGGCTGCACCAGCCTTCAACGCATCATCCTTCATACCATAGTGATAGATTCACACTGGTGGGTACCCGAAGGGGTGGATCTTATAAAACAGTTTGACGATTAGGGCAATTAGACAATATAATGGGACACATTGACGAAATCATCAGCGAGGTGACGGCAAAGGATACCAAGGTGCTCTGCCGTGAAGTGATGTCGATAACCGACACTATGGATGTGCTGCGAGCCAAGTGGAACGTGGAGATCCTGACCGCTATTCTGTGTGGACAGACAAGGTTTAAGGATATACAACCAGTAGTAAAGGGAATCAGCGAAAAAGTGCTTTCGGACCGTTTAAGGCAGTTGGTCGACGATAAACTGATTGAGAAGCAGGAATGCTACGGCTATCCTCCTCGGGTGGAGTATCGACTGACGGAACACGGCAAGCGGCTCTACGGTATCATCTACCAGATGACGTCATGGGGCGTGGAGCATCGAAAACTGATGCTGGGATAAAAGTCCACTTACCAAACGGTAAGTAACGATGGCAATCTGTGAAAATCATCATACCTTTGCACTCGAAATCAAAAAGAAAGGAAAAAATTATGCATTTTACAGATCCCGTTTATCGCAATCCTTATTGGCCTACATGGCCACTCATCCAGATTACGCAGGGCTGCACACATAATAGTTGCAAGTTCTGCACCATGTACAAGGATGTCCCCTTCCGAATGCAACCGATGGACTTGTTGGAGGAGGACTTGAAGGAACTCCAGACAATGGTACCTCATGCCAAGACCATCCAACTGTTGAGTGCCAATCCATTGGCATTGAGTTATGACAGACTGATGCCTCGTCTGGAACTTATCAAGAAATACCTGCCCGAGTTGGAACACATGTACACTGCTACCCGTGTTTCTGACATCAAGAACAAAACTGTAGAGCAACTTCGTAAGCTGAAGAACATTGGCGTGAACGAAATCTCGCTGGGCGTGGAAAGTGGTGACGACTGGACTCTGAAGCGCATTAACAAGGGCTATACCTCACAGGATATCTTAGAGCAGTGCCACAAACTTGAAGAAGCTGGCATCCAGTATTGGATGACGTTCCTCAATGGTGTGGCAGGGCGTGAACATAGTCATGAGCATGCCGCCAACTCCGCCAAGATATTCAACCAATGCAAGCCCATGCTTGTGGGTACAGGCGGCTTGACACTCTTTCCCGGTACTCCGCTCCTGAAGGAAGCCCAGCGTGGCGAGTTCACCCCATTAACGGAGCGCGAACTGATGCGGGAACTGCTCACTTTCCTAGAACTGCTTACCTGCGACTGTGAGCTGAACACCCACCATACCTCGTCGATGAACCTCACAGGCCCTGACTTCCTGAAACGGAAACCCCAGATTCTCGAAACCCTCCGCTACGGCATTGAGCACTTCGACATGGATAAGTTGACACGTATCAGAAATAACAAACAAACACTATAATGAAGAAAATAATGATTATCGACGGAGGCCCGCGAAAGACATTCAACACGGCCTCGATGCTGCAGAAATTTGCAGAAGGCGCAAAATCTGTAAGTAGTGAAATTGAAGTAAAGACAGTGCGTTTGTATGGCCTCGATTACAAGGGCTGCATGTCCTGTATGGCTTGCAAGATAAAAGGCAAGGCTTCGAACGTCTGCAAGTTCAAGGATGCTCTGACTCCCATTTTGGAAGAGATAGCCCAAGCCGATGGCTTGATATTGGGTTCACCGATATACTTTGGTCAGATCACAGGTCAGATGCAAGCCTTCCTGGAGCGTTTGGCTTTCCCGTGGCTTTCGTACAACGACTACAGTATGACGGCTCCCAAGAAGATGCCGGTAGTACTGATGGAAACCATGAACGGACTGCCTGAAAAGAACAATAGTCAGGGCTACGGTCCGATGGAATACTGCATCACCCAAGCCCTCGGAGAACCTGAGAAGCTGATTGCCTACAACACCTATCAGGTAAAGAACTATGACAACTATGAGTTGCGTGGATTCTCAGAGCCAGACAAGCGGAAGTATCGCGAGGAACATTGGGAGGAGGACTTGCAGAAAGCATTCGATGCAGGACAGAGAATGGCGGAGAGTATCATGGGCAAGGAGTCGTAAATAGGAATCTGTTGATAACATTAAAATTTCCCATTTACAATCTGCCCCTTCTGATGACTATACCCTACTTACTCGACATTGCCAAGGAACGGATTGGACAGACTCACTTGATTGGGGCAGCTATACAAGATGGCTCATCTCCCTTGTATCCCTTATAGCTTTTTTATCAACACTCTTTATTTATAGGAAATATGTACAGTCTGAATTATAAAGTAACGACAAGTACCTGTGACGGCGAAGGACGGCTGAAACTCTATTCTGCCCTCCTGATGATGCAGGACTGCTCAGAGATGTGGATTGACTCAGAGCCTGGTGTCAAGCAGTATTTCACGGAGCAAAATATGGCTCAACTGCTGGCAACACGTCAAGTGGAAGTCATCAGGGTGCCAGAATACAAAGAGGAACTGACGGTGACAACCTCTGTCTATGACATGAAGCCTATGTTCGGATTCCGAAATACCTTCATCTATGACGCGGAAGGTAAGCCATGCTACAAGACATGGAGCATGGGAGCATTCGTTGACAAGGTGGCTGGCAAACTCAAGCGCGTGGATGATGCCACGATTGCCTCTATGACGCTGGAGCCACAGTTGGAGATGAATTATAAGGATCGCCGAATCATGCTGCCTAAGACAGAGGGTGAAGTGTTGGAGCCTATCCATGTGCTTCGTGCCGACATCGACTACAACAAGCACCTGAACAATGCCAATTATGTCCGCATGGCGATGGAACTCTTGCCGGAAGACTTCGTTGTAAGCGGTTTACGGGTAGAATATCGGGTAGCAGCAAAGCTTGGTGACAAGCTTGTTCCTACCATCTACAAGCTCGATAACATGATTGTAGTTTCCCTATCAATAGGAGAAGATGTAAGTGCAATTATTGAATTCTGTTGAAATATGACAATACAAGAGTTTCGTGACTACATGTCATCGGGCAAGCCTGTCATTGGAGGCTCCGATGTCCACATGATGTTCCATCAGTTATCGCAGGAGGCACTGAAAATCACTGCTGAGATTAACGGCAAGTATCATACACCAGAAGAGCTGCACACACTATTGGAGCAGCTTTGGGGACGCGAAGTGCCCAAGACGGTAGGCATGTTTCCACCGTTCCATACCGACTGTGGCAAGAACACCGTCGTTGGTGAGCGAGTGTTCATCAACATGGGCTGCAAGTTCCAGGATCAGGGTGGTATCACAATCGACGAGGGTGCACTCATCGGCCACAACGTCGTGCTGGCAACCATCAACCATGACCTTGACCCAGCCAAGTGTCAAAGTATGAGCTATGCCCCCATCCATATCGGCAAGAATGTCTGGATTGGAGCCAATGCCACAGTGCTTGCTGGCGTGACCATTGGCGATGGGGCTGTAGTAGCCGCTGGTGCAGTTGTGACAAAGGACGTTGAACCGAATACAATAGTTGGCGGTGTACCAGCCAAAGTGATTAAGAAGATAAATTTAACAAACATCATTTCAACACTATATCATTAACAATATAAAACAAATGAAAAAGATTTATTTAGCATTTG
>JAEEGJ010014618.1_pt1 | contig 18568 bp, 16 predicted proteins | sample 8958761 | NCBI WGS metagenome assembly JAEEGJ01 (sample SAMN16246546, study PRJNA631951) | gut metagenome | biome: gut microbiome; feature: rumen; material: RS-attached | host: Bos | place: Iran: Karaj | collected 2018-10
TGCCAACGCCGGTAAGTTCTCGAGTGACCGTACAATTGAAGATTACGTACGCGATATCTGGCACCTTAAACGTGTAGAGTTCTAGTTATAGATTGCCGGGTCAAGCCCGGCAATGACACTATTGTCATACCCGTCTTGACGTTCATGTCACCCCGAACTTGTTTCGGGGTATCTTTTTTCTTGCCGATTATTGGTTTTGTGCTGTATAATAGTAACATTATGGCAGAAGAGATTTTATCGTTAATTAAAAATGCTAAATCAGAAAAAGAAGTAAAAAAACAGAAGGACAATCAGTCTATCTGGCTTATCTTTGTAATCGGTGAAAAACGCTTTGCAATTCCTGCGGAAACAGTAAAAGAGATTCTGAGAGACGCTACAGTCTTTCCTCTTCCTTTTGTTCCTGTTTATGTGGACGGCATTTTAAACCGTTATGGTGATCCTTACGTAGTAATTAATCCTGCTACCCTTGAGGGCTACGATGCTCCAAAATCCCTTCTTTTTATTGTCTTGAATGATGAAAGCCACTCTTGTCTTCGAATTACAGATGTAAAAGACTTCTTTACAGCTTCAGAAAAAGATGTTGTGCATTTTAATGAATCTGAGCTTTCTGAATATTATGACGGAACTCTGAAGGTGGATGGGGAAGACGTTTTTGTTATGAATATTCAGGCAATCATAGAAAAAGTAGGAAAAGAAATTGCAGCAGCCTGAAACCTTCATTTGCATTTCATATTCTCAAATAGATTTTCTTATTCCCAATGAATATGTGCAGTCTGCCGTGGGCGTAAAAGATGTCCAGGTAGGTTTTATGCATAATGAAAATTCAGGTATTTTTGATTTTGATGATATTGCGGCAGGCTTCAGCCAGTATCCGCGACCTACCCATGTAAAAACTCTTATAGTAATAAAAGACGAAAATAATAATCAGCTTTCTATTGTGACCACACAGGAATGTAAGGTTTGTACGGTGCCGCTTAAAGACTTCCGTCTGCTTCCGGATTGTTATTCTGAAGGCTTTAAGCAGTTCGGCTTTCTTGCCTGTGCCTTCGAAAATAACAGAATGAGAATTCTTGTAGATGCAATGAAGCTTATTGATTATTCAAACGACGCTCTTCTGGAGGTACTATGATTCGTGTTTTCGTAGCGGCCTCTTCGGCGGTTGTTCGTTCTGTTTTAAAAGAAATCATCCTCAAATCAAAAAAACTTGAATGGCTTGGAGAAGCGGCAGATTATAATTCGATGAAATCGGAAGAAGTCCGGCTTGCACCTGATGTAATAATTTCAGATACAATGCTCTTTTATTCTGTAAGAAACTCTACTCTGTCAGATTATGCTCATTCAGCAACAACGCCTTCGATAGTTTATCATCAGCCTAATGATAAGGTTTATTATTTTTCAAAGAAGGTGCAGTTCCTGGAAATGCCGGAGTTTATAAATTTTTCTCAGGAAAAAATCCAGGAATATTCTACTTATCTTGAGCAGCTTCTTCTCGATATGAAGAGCTCAGAATTTTTAGACAAGCACCCGACCACAGGTCTTGCTTCTATTGCAGAGGATGGAAGTATAACCCAGCCGCTTAAAGAGATTCCAAAGAATTTTTCTGACCGCAAGTTTAAGGCTGTGCTTGTAGGTGTTTCAACCGGAGGCCCTGGAGCCCTGCTGGAATTTCTTAAAGGAATCGGCCGCAATTTTCCTCTGCCGGTTATTATTACCCAGCACATAGATTCTTTCTTTGATAAAAACCTTATCAGCTGGCTGGAGGCAGAAGCGGCGGTGCCTGTGCATCTTGCAGAAAATAACTTAAAGCCGCTTGCGGGTCATATTTATTTTGCTCCTTCAGATGCCCACGTAACCTTCTTTGAATACCCGGATGATGATATACGCATTGTTTTGAATCATGATGAACCGGTGAACTTTTTACGCCCGGCTGTAGCAAAAATGTTTGAGAGCGCAGCGAAGGTCTTTAAGGAAAACTGCATTGCTGTAGTGCTTACAGGAATGGGGTCAGACGGTGCAAAAGAGTGCCTGCAGCTTAAGCAGCTGGGCGCTTATACAATTACCCAGGACCAGGCTTCTTCTGTGATTTATGGAATGCCTAAGGTCGCATACGAAATAGGCGGCTCCTGCGAGGTGCTGCCGCTTAAGCAGATTCCGGAACGGCTCTGGAGTCTGACCGGTCAGGTACGTAAATAGGCGGAGGGGGAGAGAGCTTATGAACGAACTGATTGAACTTATAAAGAAAAAGATACTCGAATATTCCGGCATTAACCTTGCTGTATCTCAGCATCAGGCTCTTGTTGAACATCTTCAAAAAAAGGCGGTGGCCAGAGGAATGCTTCCTATAGATTATTGCCGCAGTCTTACTCCGCATACACCGGACTTTGATGAAGTTATAAATCTGATTACCGTAAATGAAACTTACTTCTTCCGCGAAGAGCTGCAGTTTGATTTTCTGAAGGAGGAAGTCTTCTCTAAATACATGGGAAAGAATCTTACAATCTGGACCTGCTGCTGTGCCACCGGCGAAGAGGCAATTTCGCTTATGGCCCTTGCTCTTTCTATGAATGTAAATCTTACCCTCTATGCTTCGGATATTGATGACAATGCTCTGGGAGTTTTAAGTAAGGGTCGCTATTCAACTTTCTCCCTGCGCCCGGACGGAGAAAAATATCACAAGCTTTTAGAGCCTTATATAACAAGAAGTGAAAATGAAATTATCTTCCACCGCAGCATTTTAAACCGCATTCATTCCTTTAAGTTTAATCTTATAAAGGATTCTCTGAGCATGCTGCCTTTCTTTGAGAATGTAGATATTATTTTTATGCGCAATGTCTTTATTTATTTTGATAAGGAAACGCGCGCCCTTGTTACTCAAAAGGTAACAGACCGTCTTAAGAGCGAAGGTCTTCTTTTCTTCTCTATGAACGAAGTTGGTTCAATGGATGAGAAGGTAATTCCTAAGAATTTCTATAAAACAAACAAGGGCGCTGTTTATTATTTTGTAAAAAGTAATTCTGCTATGAACGGTATGCAGCTTGCCGCAGCGGCCAACCGTCGTATGAGCGAAAGTGAAAACAGACGAAAAAAAGAAACTCTCAAAAAAGAAGTAGAGAAGGCCAAGCTTCAGAAGTTTACAGCACAGAATGAAAAACTCAGAAAGGCAAAAACCGCTCTGGATGCAATAAGGGCCGGCAAAGACTTTGACGCAAAACAGATATACGAAGATATCTGCATGGAAATAAACCGCGGAGACTTTGAAAAAGCCCGGACTATGGCAAAAGCAATTTCCGGCAAAGATACAAAAAAATATTCGTATTTTATGCAGGGCTATATTGAGTATCATGCAGATAACCGTACAGAAGCTGAGGCCTTCTTTTCGAACGCCGAAAGCCTTTCGGACGATTTCTGGCCGGCCTTCTTTTATCATGGAATGCTGCTTCGCGATCTTGGTAAAATTGGTCCTGCTAGAAGCTGTTTTTCAAAATGCAGGAAAATCATTATGGACTTTGGAAACCAGAACCCTTATGATTTTACTCTGGACTCTTTTAGTCCTTCATATATTTCCTCGCTTTGCGAAACCTTTTCTATGGGAGGAGCTCAGTAAATGAATCTTGATAAAAATCTCTTTAAGGCAGACTATGTAGCAGAGGCCCGCGAAATACTTGATTCTCTTGATGATATTGCCATTCAGTCGGCAAAGAAAACCCGTAATACGGGCTTCCTGAGTGAAATTTTACGCCTGCTGCACACCTTAAAGGGTTCTTCCCGCATGATGGAATATTCGCAGATAGAAAAGGTTATCAATCGCCTGGAAACTGTTTTTAAGAATATTCAGAGTAATCAGACAGAAATCCCGAATAAAATAATTCAGCTTTTAATGGGTGTAAATGACATTCTCCATAAGGTTATTGATTCGATTGAAGACGGCGGAGACGGAAGCTTTGAGCAGTACGAAGAAGTTATAAAAAATATTGATTTAGCAATTGAAGATGAAGAGTTTTCGGCAGACTTTTCTGCAAAAAGTAATTCTGATGATGAGGCTTCGGCTGATGAAAAGGGCCAGGAAGAGAATTCTGAATTCTTCCATGATTCCCAGACAATCAAGGTTCAGGTTTCTCAAATTGATTCAATCCTGCAGCTGCTCGATAAACTGATAATGCGTCAGATAAAACTTAAAAATGAAATTGATATTCTGAATAAAAAGAGCGGAATGACGGAGTTCCAGGCCTTCCAGGAGTTGTCGGAAAATATTTCTGTACTGGAAAGTCAGAGTGTAGATATTCAGAAAAATATTATCTCTCTGCGAATGCTTCCGTTCGATATGATTCTGCGTCCTATTAAACGTTCTATTGTTGCGGAAGCACTTAAGACCGGAAAGAATATTGATTTTGATATTCCTCAGTCAGAAATCACAATTGATAAATTCATTCTGGAAAAGCTGCCGGCAATTTTAATTCACCTGGTGCGCAACGCAATTGACCATGGAATTGAAGCGCCTGAAGAACGTAAAAAGCTTGGTAAGCCGGAAAAGGGAACAATTTCTGTTTCAGTTAATCAGGTTTCTAACAGAATCTTTGTTACAGTAAAGGATGACGGCCATGGAATTGACTACGAAAGAATCCGGGAGAAGGCCCTGCAGCTCTTCCCTGAGCGTGAAGCAGATATCCGTTCTGCCGATGAAACAGATTTGCTTCAGTTTATTTTTACTTCCGGCTTTTCTACAAAGAACGAGCAGAGCGAGCTTTCCGGCCGCGGTATAGGACTGGATGTTGTTCGAACAGAAATGGACAAGCTTAAGGGAAAGATTTCAGTTTACTCTGAACTGAATAAAGGAACTACCTTTGAGCTTTCTCTGCCGGCTTCTCTTGCAACCCAGGACGGTCTTTTTGTTTCTGTTTCTGATAACTCATATCTTATTCTTTCGCATTACATCAAAGAAATTCTTACAGTTCAGAAATCAGACTTTATGCAGATGCAGCATTGTCCTGTAATAAATGTTCATAACGAGCTTGTTCCTGTTTACGACTTTGACATCATCAATCCAAATTCTAAAAAACAGACAAATACAAAGCAGGAGATTTCTGTTGTAATTCTCGAGTACCTGAACCGAAAAATCGGTGTAATAGTAGATTCAATCCTTCACTATGGAACAGTTGTAATTAAGCCGGTACCTCCGCTGCTCAAGGACTTTAATGCCCTGCAGGGTATGGTATTTGATGAAAACTATAGCATCATTCCGGTTCTTAATATTCCGGATACAATGCGCCGCTTCAGAGTTGTAAATGTTTATGAAATCAAAAATCTCGAAGTAAAGAAAACACCTAAGATTCATTCTATTCTCGTTGTTGATGATTCTCATACAACCCGTCATATTGAACAGATTATTCTTGAGGCAGAAAATTACAATGTTTCAACTGCGGTAGATGGAATTGAAGCTCTGGAAAAAATGAAGCAGTATAAATTCGACCTTGTAGTAACTGATGTAAAAATGCCTCGTATGGACGGCTTTGTTCTTCTTCATAATATGCGTCATAAGGATGAGCTTAAGGATATTCCTGTTATTATGGTTTCTTCTGTGTTCGAAAGCGACACACTGGAAAAGGTAAAGAATCTTGGTGCCCAGGGCTATATCGTAAAATCTGATTTTGAGCGTGAAAGCCTTACGGCAAAGGTAAAGGAGCTGCTTAATGAGTAAAAAAAATAAGCCTTTAATTTACCTGGCAGCGGGCTCTAAGGTTCTTACAAAAATCCTTTCTGCCGCACTTGAGAAAAAAGGCTACGATTGTAAAGTTTTTACCGAAGGCTTTTCTCTGGTAAAAGCAATAATTTCGAATCCTCCCGCTCTGACAATTGCAGATAAGGATCTGCCTGAGATTAATGGAATTGAGCTTTGTAAGATTCTTAAATCAGGTTCAGAAAATAATTCAATTCCTTATATTCTGATTTCGACAGATGATTCTATTTTTGATTTCTGGACTACCGCAAGAGAAGCAAACAGAGTCGTTCTTGTTTCAGACCAGAATATTGATACACTCCTTTCTGCAGTAGAAGAGCTTATAGGAAAAGACTATATAGACGCAGAGGAGTTTTTGACTAAGTCTGACAAAAATGAAGAGCAGACTCTTGTATCCTGGCTTGTAAATGCAATGGATAAAAGCGACTTCTTCCTTAATATGAATCAGAATATCATACAGCTTTACAGCTTCGTAAAGGATACAGATTATCTTGTGTCTCAGATATTCAGATTGATTTATACCGCCTGCGCCTTTGATGGAATTGCCCTGATTCTGGACAGCCAGCCGGCCAAGGTTTATATTTCCGGAACAGAATTTTTTGAAGCAGATGTTGGTGATGATTTCTGGAATATCTGTAAGGCAGAGTATGAAGCCCAGGCCAAGAAAAATCATACTATTACTTATGAAGAAAAAGTGCTTGAAAATGTTCTGCTGAAAAATCCAGAAGGAAAGAAATATGAATCCTACAGGTCTTTTACAATAAGGACCGAAAAAGATTTTATTGGAACCCTTCATCTGGCATCAACTAAAAAGCGGATTTTCACTTATAAGGTTCAGTCTTCAATTGATTTTATAAGTCCTTCGCTGGCAAATCTTCTGCAGGAATCTCTTGTAAGGGCAGAGCTTACCCAGCAGGAAGAAAAGCTCCGAAGCGCTTTTTCAAAATTTGTACCGGAAGAGGTTATTAACGACTTCTTGAATTCCAACGGAGACATTGAGCTTAAAAATAATAACGAAAAACGTAATGTCGTAATTCTCATGTGCGATATCCGAAGTTTTACCAGCATAAGCGAAATAAATCAGCCGGAGAATGTCGTAAACTTTTTGAACAACTATTTTACCTGTATGGTAAATGTTGTAAAAAAATACGGCGGTACTGTAGATAAGTTTATTGGGGATGCAATCATGGTCCTCTTTGGTGCGCCAATCAGCTATAACGATAATGCAAAGCGTGCCGTACAGGCCGCTATAGAAATGTATTCTCAGCTGGATTCAATTCCTCATAATCAGCTTAAGCTTCCTGAAGGGGTATCGCTGGATATTGGAATTGGTATTCACAGTGGTGATGTAATTGTAGGGCAGATTGGTAGTGCAGATAAAACCAGCTACACTGTAATCGGCGATACGGTAAACCTGGCGTCTCGTCTGGAAGGACTTACAAAGCTCTATGGAGCAAAGGTAATTATTTCCCAGGCGGTACGCGATGAACTGGCTGATGCAGAAAACACAGAGGAAAATATAAATCTTCTTCTGCTGGATTCTGTAAAGGTAAAGGGTAAAAAGGAAGCGGTATTTATTTACCGGGTAGACGAGCATCCTTTGCCGCAGGAGTTTACGGAAGTATACGAAAAGGGCTTTAAGTCTTATAACGAAGGGGCCTTTAATCTTGCAATTCCGTATTTTGAAAAAGCAGTAGAGCTTATGCCGCAGAATAAGGCGGCAAGGCTTATGCTGGAACGCTGCGATGATTTTGCAGTAAATAAACCTGAAAACTGGGATGGCGCAATTGCGCTGACATCTAAATAAAAAAAGAGGTGGATATGGATATTTTAGAAAAACTGAAACTGAAGAAAAAAACAGTTCGCGAAGAACAACGCTTTACTCTGGAAACGACCAGACGGGTAGGAGCCTGGACTGCAATGTTTGAAGCTTTGACAATAGTCTACTGTAATATCATTGGCAGGATTCCTCTCGATAAACTGCTTTTTTCAATAATAAGTGGTGTTTTGATTTGTATTGCACTGCATTTTATAATTTTCTGGATTGTTAATTTACTGGTAACACAATCAATTTCAGAAGACCTTGCTACCTTCTATTATTACGAGACAACAGAAAAAGAAAGAACCAAGCTTATGAAACGCCTGATGAACTTACCGGGAATAATTGCAGCTGAAATCTTTGTACTTTATATGCTCCATAGCGCAGGCTGGCTTATACTTCTTTCAAAGGTTGTTACCCTTGATGCAGACAGCCTTATTCTTATGGCCGCAATGACCTATTTTGGAGCCTATTGTGCCTCAACCTGGGCTATTTCTATGAATGCTCAGAAAATATCTTCTTTTCATGCAGCCAAGATTGTAGAGAAGGGTGTTTCAAAATCAGAAGTAGAAAGAATTCACTTTTTTGGAATGAGCTCTTCAACAATTGCGGTCTGCAATCTTTTTGTTCCTATTTTGATAACTGCCTGTCTTACCTTCCTTCTTGCCTGGCGAGCCTATGCTTCTTACATGACTGCAAATCCTGTCTTCCCAAGATTAATTATTATGTCTGGGGTAGGAGCCGGAGTTTATGTTTTATATGCTTATCTTGCCTTCAAGAGAATGATGACTTCTATCAATAATATGCGCGAGCTTATGGAAGGAATCAACCGAGAAAACCTTTACAAGGTAAAGCCGGAAAGAACTGATCTTTCAAATGAGTTCATGTACAACGTATATCTTATCAATACAATCATTACGATTCTTCAGAAAATTCTTAAGGAAAGCCAGGATATAAGTATGTCTGTGGTAGAAGCCAGTAATGAGCTTTCTGTAATTTCCAGGGAAACAGCAGTTACCTCTCTGGAACAGAATTCCGGAGTAAAGGAACTGCTTTCCGCAATGGAAGAAACAGATAACCTTTCAAAGAATATTGCAGAAAAAATTGGTGAGGTTTCTCTTGTTGCAAAGAAAACTACAGATAATATTGTAGACGGTTTTGGAATCTTACGACAGAACATGCAGAAGCTGGATGAAATTAAAGCAGCAAACGATGTAACTGTAGAAGGAATCAAAAAGCTTACAGAAAAGATTACCGGTATTTATGAGATTGCAAGAATCATTAATGGAATCGCCGACCAGACAAACCTGATAGCCTTTAATGCGGAAATTGAAGCTTCAAGTGCGGGGGAGGTTGGTGAAAACTTTGCACTTGTAGCAAATGAAATCCGCCGTCTCACAAATAATACAATTCAATCTACAAATGAAATCCGTAACAGAATTGTTGAGATTCAGCATTCTTCGGATGCACTGCTTGCTTCTTCTCAAAACGGAAGTAACAAGATTCTTGATGGAACAAAGATTATTAATGAACTGAATGACCGTTTCGAAGATCTTCAGCATTCTTCTGAATCAATGGATTATGCTTCAGAAGATATCAAGAAAATCATTGACCAGCAGACCGCTTCCTTTGCACAGATTGTAGTAACCCTGCGCCAGATTACAGCGGCGGCAGATACCTTCTCAACATCAACACAAAAAATCAGTGATTCTGCACAGAACCTTTGTCTTATTTCTACAAACCTGAAAAACCTTCAGCCGGAAGAAAGTGCGGCTTACACTGAAGAAGATGAGCATACACAGGATGCTGTCGATTCAATAGTTGAAGCAATGTCAAAAGAGGTACAGTAATGAAACAGAAAACAAATTTATTATCACTAGAAAGAAGAATTCTCAGAGCAAGTCACCTGCCTGATATAGCCTGCGGTATTGTGCTTCTTATGTATACGGTTTTTATTCTGAACCTGAATTTTAAAACTCATTATCCGATTATACTTATTGTAATTGCCGGAGTTTTATTTGCTCAGTTTGTTCTTTCTTCAATCACCAATCATTTTCTAATGGGAAAGACTTCTAAGGAAGTGGAAAGATGGGAAACAGAAGATTTTTCTGTAGAAGAACGCACAAAGCTTTTCCTGGCAATCCATAAACTGCCTAAGAAAAAATCAATTGAAGCCTGCATCTACTTTTTTGTATGTGCAATTCTGCTGGCCTGCGCCTATCATTTTGTCTATGAAATTAACCCAAGCATAAATGCAGTTAGTTTATTAAGCTGCTTCCTTGGTGCTTATGTAGCGGGACTTCTTGCTCTTGCCAATACAAAGAATATCTGTAATGAGTATGCCTGCAAGCTTGTTGATCAGGGAATTGATCTGAAGATCCTCAATAAGAAAAATTATTTTGGTGTGTCTTATACAAGAACCTTTGTGCTCTATTGTATAGTTCCTGTTGTATGGGGAGTTATTATTGCTGAGCTGCTCTTTTTTGTATATTTTTACAACAATATTCCTTCTCCAACTGCAGGCTTCCTGCCTTCAGGAGACTTTGGAGCCGGCTTGCGTAAGGTTCAGCTTTCGCGTATCGGAGTAGTGCTTTTAATCAATGTACTGATTGGCTGGGTTGCTGTTTATTCCTTCCTGCATAGTATTCTTACTGCCTGCAATAAACTGGAAACTGCAATGCAGCATATCATCAAAAATGATATCTTTACTGTAGACCTGGTTCCAACTGATTTTGAATCAGATGTTTCTTACAACCTCTACCTTATCAATCAGATTGTATTGCTCTTCCGTTCTATTCTGAATGAGATTCATGAAATTGGATCTACGATGGTAAAGCCTATTGAAGGCCTTGCAGAAATTGCTCAGTCAACTTCTTCGACCTCTCTGGAGCAATCAACCGGTGTAAAAGAGATTCTTGCTACTATGGAAGACACAGACCGCCAGACCCGTACCATTGTAGATAAGATTGCTGATGTAACTACGGTTGCTGAAGGAACTGAAAACAATGTAAATGTAGGTTTTGAAACCCTGCAGTCTAACCTGGACAAGATGACTGAAATTACAGATGCAAACGTTGCAACAATTTCAGGTATCCGTGAGCTGGGAGAAAAAATCAGCGGCATCTGGGAAATCGTAAAAATCATTAATGATATTGCTGACCAGACCCGAATCATCGCTTTCAATGCCGAGCTTGAAGCTTCAAGTGCGGGTGGCAGCGGAAAGAACTTCCATATTGTTGCTAATGAGGTTCGCCGTCTTGCGGCCGGAATTACTAATTCTGTTGACCAGATTAAAAAGCAGATTGCCGAGATTCAGCATTCTTCCGATAACCTGATTATTACTTCTGAGTCTGGAACTGAAAAAATCCGCGAGGGTCTTGAGCTTTCTGAAAAGCTTAAGGAAAAGTTTAGCGACATTCAGTCTTCTTCTGAAATTACTGTTGAATCTGCAAATCAGATTAAAGAGATTATTCACCAGCAGTCGGCTGCCTTCGACCAGATTGTTGCGACAGTACGCCAGATTTCTTCCGGTATTGAAAACTTCTCTAATTCTACTGGAACTGTAAACAATACTGCCCACAAGCTGCAGGAAGCCGCAAACCTCCTGGAGAATCTGCATACACAAATTATTTCATCTGAGATTTAATGAGATGCCCCGGCTTGACCGGGGTGTCTTTTTCTAGTATACACATTGTATGAATTCAAAGTTTACATCTATTCTTGCCAGTGCAGGACTTTTACTTGCGGCCACAATCTGGGGCTTTTCCTTTGTCATTGTAAAAGACAGCCTCGATTACATCGGGGCCTTTTATATGGTTGCCTACCGCTATACAATCGCGGCACTTGCAATGTCCCTGATTCTTATTAAAAAATGGAAGCTGCTTTCCTGGGAATATATCCGTCACGGTGCACTTACGGGGCTCTTTTTATTTCTTGCCTATGCAACCCAGACAGTCGGCTGCGATTATACCACTGCCGGCAAAAACGCTTTCCTTACAACCTTTTATGTAATAATGATTCCGCTTCTGACCTGGCTGCTTTTCAAAAAGCGTCCCCGTTTTTATGTTTTTATTGCGGCGGTAATGTCGCTTACGGGAATAGGGCTTCTGGCACTTGGCTCTGGAGATAAGGGCTTTAATATTGGCGACCTGCTTACCCTGATCTGCGGTATTTTATTTGCCCTGCACATCATTTATACAGAAAAATATAACCGTGCCGGCGGTGACCCGCTTTTTCTGACTCTGCTGCAGTTTATTTTCTGTGCCCTTGCCGGCTGGATAAGCGCTCCATTTTTTGATGGCGCCTTTCCGACGACAACGGCTTTTACCGGCAGAGTAGTGGGCTCCATGCTTTACCTGGGGCTTCTGAGTTCAATGGTAGGCTTCAGCCTGCAGAACCTGGGCCTTAAATATGTTCAGTCTTCAATCGCGTCGCTCTTTTTAAGCTTCGAGTCTGTATTTGGGATTCTCTTCAGCACTCTGATTTTGCACGAAGTGTTCACGCTGAAGATGTTCTTTGGCTGTTCTTTGATATTCCTGGCCGTAATTCTCGCCGAAAATGGCTGGCGGCTATTTAAAAATATTGAATAAATATACGAAAAAATGTATATTTATGCATTAGAGGTGTTTTATGAAAAAATCGATAATTATATGCGCTGCACTCGCAGCTGTACTTGCATTCACAGGATGCTCTAAATCAAAGGTAGAAATCAATTCTCTTGCTGACCTTGCCGGAAAGAAAATTGGTGTTCAGGCAGGAACAACAGGCGAAGCCTGGGTTCAGGATAATGTAGAAGGTGCTCAGATTGCATCTTTCAAATCAGGTATGGACGCTGCTCTCGATCTTAAGAATCGTGCAATTGATGCAGTAGTTCTCGATGAACTTCCAGCAAAGGCAATTGTAGAACGCAACTCTGATCTGAAGATTATTCACGATTCAGAGTTTACAAACAACAAGGAAGCATACGCTATTGCAGTAAAGAAGGGAAACTCTGAGCTGCTTGCTTCTATCAATAAGACAATTTCAGACATGAAGAAAAACGGCGAATACGAAGCTCTCGTAGACGCATTTATGCCGGCTGATGGAAATATCAAGATTCCTGCTGCTGAAGGAAGTTCTGCAAGCAAGGTTGTAAAGCTTGGTACAAACGCAGCTTTCCCTCCATTTGAATATGTTGAAGGAAAGAACATTGTTGGTTTTGATATTACAATGGGTCAGAAAATTGCTAAGAATGCAGGACTCAAGCTCGAAGTAGTTGATATGGCATTCGATAGCCTTATTCCTGCTCTTCAGTCTGGTACAATTGATTTCATTGCGGCTGGTATGTCTGTAAATGAAGAACGCAAAAAGAATGTAGATTTCTCTGAGACTTATTTCGAGTCTGAACAGGTTATTATTGTAAGAAAATAGGCCTTACAGATAAAACGGTGATTTCGATATGCCCTTCGGGCTACTCAATCACCGTAGAATAATAACGGTGGTTGAGTGCTCGCGAAGCGAGTGTATTGAAACCACCGATTTTGTTTTTTTAAAGGAATTATATGCTTCAATCTTTTATCGATACAATGATAACCGGGCAGCGTTACATGCTGATTGTGCAGGGTCTGGGAGTAACAATTCTCATCGCCATCTGCGCAATCCTGATTGGAACTGTGCTCGGCTTTATTCTTGCTTTAATGAAGGTTTCCGGCAACAAGATTCTTAAGCCGATTGCAGAATTGTATACAACGATTCTCCGCGGTATTCCGCTTGCTACCCAGCTTATGATTTTCTATTTCGTTATTTTTGCACCGCTGGGACTCAATCGTCTTCTTGTAGCAATTCTTGCATACGGCTTTAACTCTGGTGCTTACTGTACAGAAATCTTCCGTGCAGGTATTCAGGGAATAGACCCGGGCCAGACAGAAGCCGGCCGTTCTCTTGGACTCAGCCACTGGCAGACAATTTTTAAGATTGTTCTTCCACAGGCTGTAAAGGCTGTGCTTCCGACCTATACAAGCGAATTCATTGTTCTGATAAAAGAAACTTCTGTTGCAAGCTTTATTGCCGTAATGGATATGACAAAAGCAGGGGATATGATTCGTAATGCAACCTATAATGCCTGGATTCCTCTGCTTACCTGTGCGGCAATTTATCTGATTCTTACAGTAGGTCTTACAAAACTCTTTGGCAGACTCGAAAAAAGGATGGCAAAAAGTGATAGAAGTTAAAAATCTTAAAATCAGCTTTGGAAAGCTCCACGTATTAAAAGACGTTTCTCTGAAAATTGAAAAGGGCGAAAAAATCGTAATTATAGGACCTTCCGGCTCGGGAAAATCTACCTTTTTACGCTGTCTGAATCGTCTTGAAACTCCGGACGGAGGACAAATCCTCTTTGAAGGAAATGATTTAACAGATCCGAATACAAATCTTGACCTGTGCCGACAGAAAATGGGCATGGTATTCCAGCATTTTAATCTTTTTCCACACCTTACTGTTCTGCAGAATATAACTTTAGCGCCGGTTACTCTAAAGTTAAAAACTCAGGAGGAAGCAGAAGCAGAAGCAATGCAGCTGCTTGAAAGAATCGGCCTGCCGGACAAGGCAAAGGTTTATCCTTCCACTCTCAGCGGCGGCCAGAAGCAGAGAATTGCCATTGTACGTTCTCTTGCCATGCATCCTGATGTTATGCTTTTTGATGAGCCTACTTCGGCCCTTGACCCGGAAATGGTAGGTGAAGTTCTTGAAGTTATGAAGGATTTAGCCCGCGAAGGCATGACAATGGTGGTTGTAACCCACGAAATGGGCTTTGCCCGCGAGGTTGCAGACCGCGTTTTGTTCATGAATGAAGGCTATATTGAAGAAGAAGGCACCCCAGACCAGCTTTTTCAGCACCCGAAAAGCCCTCGTTTGCAGCAATTTTTCAAATCTATTTTGTAAATATTCTGTAAAATAGCACAAAATCAGTACAAAAACCGCAACAAAACAGTACAAAATCAGTACAAATTTTACTGTTTATAGTAACTCTGGTTATTTTTCAATAACCTTGGTTAAATCGTATTTAATATGATTGACGGCAAAGACTTTTCGCTGTATGTTATAACCATAAATTAAAGTTAAATAAAGTTAAAAAAGATGCAATTAAGAAAGTTATTTATTAAAAAGACATTAGCATTATCTATATATAATAGCGTTGCTAAGAAGAGAGTTTATTCGGAGAGCCGGTTTATTATCGGTGAGAGAGTTCTTGGACTGTAAGTTGGAGAGTCTACAGTCTGAGAACTTTTTTTTTGTCCTGTGATGTATTATAATTCCTTTAATGGTCAAAGAAATCACAATTACAGTTGAGGCCGGGGACGAAAAAAACACTGGTCTGCATGAAAATCTTATAAAAAAAGAACTCAAAAAGAATCATATAAATGCTGCTCAATTCGAAAAGGTTTTTGTAAAGAAATCTATTGATGCAAGGCACGGGCAGCTCAAGCTTCATCTGCGATATAAAATATATATAGGCGAAAAAACCGCTGCGGCCGGCGAATGGAAGCCCCTGTGGAAGAGCGTTCAGGGAGCGGGAAAAGAGCGCACGGTGATTATTGTGGGATCTGGACCTGCGGGGCTCTTTGCGGCCCTAAAGCTTCTTGAGCGGGGCTTTAAGCCGGTGATTATTGAACGCGGCTGCCAGACAAGCCAGCGCAGAAAAGATATTGCTTTAATCAGTACCAGAGGACAGGTAAACGGCGATTCAAATTACTGCTTTGGAGAGGGCGGGGCTGGTACTTTTTCTGATGGAAAACTCTATACCAGAAGCAATAAACGTGGTGATATAAGCAGTGTGCTGCGTGTATTTAATTATTTTGGCGCAGATGAAAAGATTCTTACAGATGCCCATCCTCATATTGGAACCGACAGACTGCCTCAGGTAATAAATGCTATGCGCGATAAAATCCTTGAGCTGGGCGGGGACTTTTATTTTAATACCAGGGTAAGTGATTTTATAATAGAAAAAGGCCGTATCAGCGGTGTAAAAACAATTGACCTCCTTAATGGGGAAAAGAAAGAGTTTTCCGGAAAAGCCGTAATTCTGGCAAGCGGCCATTCAGCCTCTGACATTTATGAATTGATTGCAAAGCACGCTCCAGCTGCCCTTGAAGCTAAAACCTTTGCGGCGGGCGTAAGAGTGGAGCATCCTCGGGAGCTTATAGACAAAATTCAGTATCACGGGCGGGGAAGTGAAGCAGGTCTTGGTGCCGCAGAATACAGGGTAACTGCCCAGGTCGAAGGGCGGGGCGTTTATTCCTTCTGTATGTGTCCGGGAGGCTTTGTTGTTCCTTCCAGTTCCGGGCCTGGCGAAATTGTGGTAAACGGAATGTCTGCTGCAGCCCGTAATTCAAAATGGTCTAATGCGGCAATTGTAGTAGAAATCCGCCCGGAAGATATTCCTGAAAAATTCAAAAAAGCCGCAGAAGAGGCCGGCTGTCCTCCGCTTGCGGGACTTTTCTTCCGAACCGAAATTGAAAGACTTGCGGCAGAAAATGGCAAAGACCAGGCTGCTCCGGCCCAGCGACTTACTGATTTTCTAGAAGGCCGTAAATCCAGCGAGCTTCCTGCTTCCAGCTATACACCTGGCCTTGTTTCTTCTGAGCTTGGCAGCTGGCTTCCTCCTCATATTTCGGAAAGGCTGAAAAAAGGCTTTGTGGAAATAGACCGCAGCATGCATGGTTTTGTCTGTGACCAGGCTCTTATGATTGCCCCGGAAACAAGAACAAGTACACCGGTAAGAATCTTACGCGATAAGCAGACCTTCGAATGTACAGCCCTTGCCGGCTTGTACCCGGTTGGTGAAGGCTCCGGCTATTCAGGTGGAATTGTTTCCAGCGCCATGGACGGAGAAAATGCGGCTGCAACTATTATTTAATAACAATTCATTATTGAAATAAAGATAATTTATGGTATAATTTAATACTATGAATAAGAACAGAATCAGCTCGGAGAGGGTTGTTGCTGTTATTGGTTTAGTATTTTTGATTGTATCTGCCATTATCAGTCTTTTGATGAATGGTGCTCCAAAATCAGTTATTGAAAAAATTGCGCCTACCAGCGTTGTTATTCCTGTCGTACACTTTATCTGTGTAGGTCTTGCTGTCGTTTTTTTAATCAGTAAAAATCTCTATGTCATGATTGCTATTTTCATTATTGAAAGCGAACTGACAATTCTTACTAATTACGAAGAACTTGGTATCTTTTTCTTTTATGCGGCTATAATTTTAATTCTTTGTAAGGATCTTATAAAAAACAAACCTCGTAAAAAGGTTTTCTGGATGTTCCTTGTACATCTGATTACCATTTTGCTCACATATACTAACGGTATTAAATACATGCTGATTGATTTCAGTTATTCTATGTTCTGCTTTACCTTTTATATGTGGATTTACTTTACTCTTAAATCTAAGCTTTCCTGCCTCTTCCCGCAGAACGTCCGCGAGAACAATACGATTATAGGTAAGCCGGCCGGTTCGGAAATCAGCCTTTCGGATTATAACCTGAACGAGCGCCAGAGAACCTTTGTTATTGAAAACATTCACAACAAATTAAGCTATAAAGAAATCAGCGAAAAATACTACGTAAGCCTCTCTACAGTAAAGAAAATTTTCGCCGAAGTTTTCAAAATCTTCAACGTTTCCAACATCGAAGAATTACGCATTCTTTTATTACAATATCAGGTTAAGGAATAGCGAGCTATATCTTACTTCGACTTCATCACATATGGGGTTATTGTGATGAAGTGTGTTTTATGGTATAACTCTCATATGAAAGTTGCGATATTTTTTGGTTCTAAGTCCGACAAGGACACCATGAAAAAGGCGGCCGACATTCTCACAGAGTTCGGCGTAGACTACAAGGCTTATATCATTTCTGCCCACAGAGCCGGGGCTTTACTCAAGCAGACAGTTGAACAGGTTGAAAAAGACGGATGCCAGATTATTATTGCAGGCGCAGGTCTTGCTGCAGCACTTCCGGGTGTTATCGCAGGAATTACAACATTACCTGTAATTGGCGTTCCTCTTGAATGCGTTTCAGACAAATCAAATGGTCTTGGCGGTATGGATGCCCTTTTGAGCATTGTTCAGATGCCACCACAGATTCCGGTTGCAACAGTTGGCATTAATTCTGCTAAGAATGCGGCTTATCTTGCGCTGCAGATTCTGGCTTTGAACGATAAAGAACTTTCACAGAAATTAAAAGATTTTAGAAAGAAGTTGGCAGATGATGCAGCGGCTTCTGGAATTGATATTAGGTTCTAGGTTTTAGGTGCTAGGTTCTAGGGGTTGTCAGTGGAAATTGATAGTCATAAGGATTTAATAGTTTGGCAAAAGTCTATGGATTTGGTAACTTTGATTTATAGACTTATAAAGAAACTTCCGAGTGATGAAAGATATTCATTGAGTGATCAAATTCGTCGTTCTGCTGTTTCAATACCTAGTAATATTGCAGAAGGAAAATCTAGAAATTCAATAAAAGAGTATAAACAGTTTGTTGGTATAGCAAAAGGTTCTGCTGCAGAATTAGAAACTCAATTATTAATTTGCGAAAGAATCGGCTATTTGAATAAAGAAGATTTGAGTGAGGTTATGGGACTTTTAGATGAAGTTTCAAAGATGCTTGCAAAGTTAAACAATGCCCTGGCACCTAGAACCTAAAACCTATAACCTAAAGCGACTGAAAGGAGTATAAACATGGCAAATTACAAGGAAAGTGGAGTAGACGTAGAAGAAGGTTACCGCGCGGTAAATAAGTACAAGGATCATGCAAAGAGAACTGCAATTCCTGGTCTTTTGACTGGCTTGGGAAGCTTTAACGGTATGTTCGAAATTCCTAAGGGATACAAGAATCCTGTTATGGTAAGCGGAACTGACGGTGTTGGAACTAAGCTTGATGTTGCTTTCCAGATGAAGAAGTATGACACTGTTGGAATTGACTGTGTTGCCATGAGCGTAAACGATATTCTCTGCTCTGGTGTTCAGCCTGTCTTCTTCCTT
>JAEEGJ010014621.1_pt1 | contig 18564 bp, 20 predicted proteins | sample 8958761 | NCBI WGS metagenome assembly JAEEGJ01 (sample SAMN16246546, study PRJNA631951) | gut metagenome | biome: gut microbiome; feature: rumen; material: RS-attached | host: Bos | place: Iran: Karaj | collected 2018-10
GGTATCTAAAGCATCGCGTATCTTGTCAAAGTCCGTGTTGCGGACCAAAACTCCGCCGAAGAAGTCGGTGTAATATTTTCCGTTGCTGACGGATTCGTCGCAGTATATAATGTACTCCATGTCGCTTATATGGATATAATAATAGAATTATGGTTCGCTATCCCTAAAGGGCAGCTTAATCAATTAAAAAAGAATTGTGAAGGGAGCGACTTCCCAGAATTGGAAGACTTTATGCTCCTGATTTCATTACCGGCACGAATTCACGACCGTTTCGCATGACACAAAGATAATCATTGTGAGCGAACGGAGCAAGTATTATCCTCCAGTTACACGGGTAGCGTAAAAATAATTATCTCCTGAAACGCTCTTCGAGACTGAGATTTACTTATATTTGCAAAAAGACTGGACCATAGCTTAAGCGATTATTTACGGCAACGGAACTGGCCAGTATGACAGTAACCACAAGACAAAACTACGACAAGATTATGCATAACGAATTGGACAGACTGGCCGAAAATGCATTTGCCAGGGAGAAAGGTTTTGCAGAAGGTGAGGCAAAAGGAGTAGCAAAAGGAAAGGCAGAAGGTAAGGCAGAAGAAAAAGTTGCCATTGCCAAATCCATGCTGGCCGACAAGATGGACCCGGTTTTAATCGCTAAGTACACTGGCCTCTCCGAAGAGAAGGTCCGGTCGCTGCTGTAATTCAGTACAGTATTACTGCGTTAGAAGCATGAAAAAAGGGATGGCTTTGTGGTCATCCCTTAAGCTTTGCCCCAAGACTACGTGGTGGAATTACATGGGCCCCGCCTAAATCATCAGGCGGATACGGCCTTCCGACTTGACGAAAGTCTCCGGATGGGCCATTATAACGGCATAGACCTGCTTTTCACTGACATTGAGCTCCTTTGCTATCTGGCCGATCTTCATTCCGTAGCCGGCACTTGCCAGCAGGTACACTATGGCTTCTTCCAGTTTCATCATTGCGAATTTACGAAAAAAACGGAACCGCATCGTCTTGGATGCGGTTCCTTCTCCTTTTTAAAGTGCAAGTTCGTGGGTCATAGCCACTCGTGGCACTGTTTTCTTATGCAAATATACTACTTGTTTTCGAAATACAAAACTATTTTAAACCAGACGCGATACAAATAGCATTGTATAGTTGACTATTGTCTTTGCATTCGTCAATGAGATTTTGCAATTCTTGTGTCATCTGTTCTTTCCGATTGGCAGAAACAATCCCCAAGAGATATAGAATGACATTGATGGCGCCCTTTAGGTTAAATCGGTCATAGATATTAGAGAGTTCCACCGGTCCCCTAGCGACAAGACGCTTACTAGCCACATAATCGTATAGTACACCTCCATGAGCACAACGATTCCGAATTCGACGGACCGTATGTAGATAGCTTTCAAATGTTCTCAATGAACGAATCCCAAAACTATAACTTATTGTAAGCCGATCTTTCACATTGGTTATTACCGAGAACAAGTCAATTATTTCGCTAAGAGTCATGAATTCAAGCGTTTTCCAAGCCGGGGCATATTTGCAGGAATGGTTGTGGTGATGCCATTTAATAAACGGAGACAGTCGTATCCTATCATATATATTGTCAAAAGACCGGCAATAACTTGGTGAAACGATTCTCTCGTCTACAAACCAAGTATCATTATTGTGATGCTTGACCGATATATAATTGACAATTGAGGTACGCAGGTGAATCTCAATCCGACTTATATACTTAAGCAGGATATGTCTGAGTTCAAAGTCAAAGTAGTATAGCCGAATAATCGTATCCAGAGATATCCCTTCCTTGAAAGCATGGTCCCTCCCAACCTTGGCCGGGTACTTTTTCTCAAAAGGAAACATGTAGAAACCCAGGCGATAGAACCCAATATCGGATAGGATTTCCAATGCTTTCCTTTCGTCAGTAATAATCAGTCCCAATTTCTTTAGGTACTCTATCTGTTCGGGTACTGTTTTTATGTATTTGTCGTTATTACGGGGATCTTCCCGTGTTTTTCCCTGCGGTATCTCCATGGTGGTATTATTATGGGTTAATGCCGATTCACTTGGCCAAAACCAAGGAATCGGTGTCTATAAGACTATTATTTGTGAAGGGAGCGGCTTCCCAGAATTGGAAGACTCTATGCTCCTGATTTCATTACCGGCACGAATTCACGACCGTTCGCATGACACAAAGATACATATAGAAAGCGAACGTAGCTAATAGATTGGCCTTATTCTTTATTTCATGGCCTATGCCCTTCGGGCCGGTACGGGCCTCCGGCCCTATCCCTCCCACGCATCTGCGACTTACGTCGCTTCCGGTGGGCCCCTCCCATTCACGAAGACATGGGCGTCTACGCCGCCCGAAGGGCATAGCCCATGAAAAAAATGATGAGAAGAGAAAAGCATAATAAAACCATCCTTGCGTAGGATGGTCCTTATCTGGAGTCTTTTTACATTACTACAATATGACAGGAGTTACTTTAAGCCTATAATTTCGACTACTATCATCTATATCCACGCGATACTCTTTTATACCCTTCCTAAGGGCCATCTGGTGGAGTACATTGTAATCATCGTCACTTATATCCATTCCATAGTATATCGCCTTCAAACTCCCTTCATCCGGTATTTCAACATAATCCTCGCGACTCTTCTCATCATAGTACAGGACCCTCCATTCTTTTTCATGCCCATACTCTTCTTTATCCTTGTATAAGAAAGGTTTATGAGGGGACAATAGATTAGGATAAACGTAAGGTCTAAAGAATTGTAAATCTTTTACATGACCTTGTTTATGTGCTTTTGTGATTATATAAAGGTTGGCCTCATCAGTTGATAAATCTGGTCTTTCGTCAGTGTATATCACAGGGAAGACATATGCAGGCAAGTTCTTGTTTATACAACTGATTGATAGTTCTTTAAGATTGTATTCTAAAGCAAAACCTTGATAACCACCCGCATATGTATCCCACATGAACTTTGACTGAACGCTTTCTGTAAAGCATGCTATCCTTGCTGTTCTTTCGGAATCCCTAAACCGAGATTCTCTTTGTTTTAAATCAAGCTCTACTTCATTTAAGTAACCGCCATAGTCTTCTTTAACAACTCGCTTAATTGCTTCTTGTTCTGTCATTCCCTGCTCTATGTAATAGCTTAATTTTGTCGCTCTTTCCGCACGCACTAATGGGTCCTTCTGTTTTATGCATTCAAGAATGTCCTGTAGCCCTTTATAAAAGCCATCTTTCATTAATTCCAACTGTTTCTCAACATCAACATATATCAAAGAATCATATCGGTCTGAAAAACACTTTGCCTTACATAGAGTTATTGTTCCTTTCTCAAACGATTTCACATTACACCCTTCATTGTCGAGTCTTCTATACCTATATAGCTTATCTGGAATGATGGATATCACCTTTCCCAGGAATGACATCATCTCTTTATAAATTTGTTCATCATTCCACGTTGATGACACATAGGTACTCTCCAATAAATGCTTGAAATAATCTCGACAATCTGGCATATTATTCTGACTAATTAAATGGTGAAATGCTAGTTTATTATAGAGGCAATTAAACAAAGGTTGTTCCACGCAGTGTTTTATGACATAGTGTCAGTAACACGAAAAAGCTTTCTCCTTATTTACGGTGTGGGTTATTTGTATTTCTCAGTGCACCCGGATGCAATTTTATGTAAAGAATCAAAAGGTTTTTCGTTATATTTATTTGATATAGTGACAATAACCACCATCTTAGAATACCATATGGCTTTCGAGCAAACCGTAAAGAACCTGGGCAACCGCCTGCGTACAGACAAAAGCTGCACCAGCGAACTTGACTACGTAGAGCAGATCAGTGTGGCAATGATTCCGGAGATCCTTGCCGGAATCGTCAGGCAGCTGGAAGTCATCGACCAATGGCTTACTCTCAAGACTGAACCGGTCCTGAACGGCACCCTCGGCCCACAGGAGGATTGGATTGACATCTGTGAACTGCGGCGGATGATTCCTGGTAACCCGAAGATAGAACTCGTCCGCAGCTGGCTGTATTTCCACGGTATTCCGCACTACAAATCTGGTCGGACGGCTATCTTCCGCCGTCAGGAGATTGAGGCCTGGATCGAGCGGGCGCAGCGGTATGGCAACGGGGATTTCTGGACGAAGAAGCGGAAGTACCGAGAGGACGATTAACATCTCACTTCCGCCCTTTGTTTGACTTAGAAATGTTAACATAACAACATCCTTTTCGATTCTCTCTATATGGTCTTGTTTATCTGGGAACCATGTTGTATATTTGCGAAGTAAATATAATTTTATTATAGTTTTTTCTATGGCGGCTCAGCTACATAAGGCGATTTACTTTGACGATTATCAAAGCGAGAATGGCAAAGCGAAATCTTTTGCACTTGCTTTTACTGAAGATGAAGCTGAACTATTCAAAAAGGTCGGCCAATTATCGTCGTATGCAATTAAGAAGATCTTAAAGTGCGATACCTATAGCGCCCTTAAGAAGAAAGCAGACCGTGATGGCAGACCTGTTAATCAATATGCCAAGCGAATCATTGCGAGACATATCAATAAGGTTGTAGTACCCTCTTTTCAGACCAAAGATGTCACTTTTGGAAACAGCAAAGATGTTCCATTCCAACGCTGGTATCCATATATCGAAGGATATTCGCCGTCGTTTGTCGATGCTCTAATCGACAAATATTGCCCAAATTCTAAACTAATCTACGAACCATTTGCAGGGACAGGAACCACCATCTTCTCTGCAGATCGGAAAGGAATACCGACTTTGTATTCTGAGGTTAATCCGCTTCTACAGGTCTTGATCGACACAAAGATTTCTGTGATGAAGCTTAGCCCTTCGAAGCGTCATGCTCTTGCATCCAGATTGGCAGATCTCAACAATAATTTGTTTGAAGTAATCACAAGAACTGTTCCGTCTGAAAGTCTGCGTGCGTCCTATTCTCGCGTTTTTGGGAAAAGTATATATTTCCCAGAAGATCAATTCGAACAGATTCTACGACTAAAGACCATTATCGACAACATAGATAAAGATGGTGATGCCTTACTTGCTAAGGTACTGAGCGTGGCTGTATTTTCATGCTTAATCCCCATCTCATATCTAAAGAAGCAAGGAGATCTTCGATTCAAGACCGAAAAAGAGCGCCAAAATGAAATGGTTGTCTTACAGGACATCCTACCCATCAAAATTCAGATTATTGTCGAAGATATACTGAATTGTCAGGTCGCCATTCACCTTAACCATAAGCTAATTCAAGGCAATGCGAAGAATATCGGTAAATCCACGCTAAAGAATAAGATTGATGCCGTAATCACCAGCCCTCCTTATCTGAATGGCACTAACTATTTTCGAAACACAAAACTTGAACTCTGGTTCCTATCATACCTGCAGTCTGAGGATGACCTACGGCTATATCGTGATGAAGCTCTTACCAGCGGTATTAACGACGTAAAACAAGACTATTCCAAGCAGGTAAGTGACTTATCAAGCCCTCTCTTAGATAAGACTATGGCCGTTTTGGACAAACAGGCATATGATCGCAGAATTCCACTAATGGCGAGATGCTATTTCAAGGAGATGCATGAAGTGTTCCAGGGGCTCAGCAAGAATCTCAAAGATGGTGCTGATGTACTCGTTGATTTGGGCGATTCCATCTTCTCGGATGTCCATATCCAAACCGATCTTATACTTCTTGAAATAATTGAGCCTTTAGGGTTTAAGCTCAAAAGTCGTGAAATCTTACGACAGAGAAGATCACGAAATGGCGCACTCCTTTCTCAGGTACTTCTGGTAATAAAGTTTAAAGAATCTTAGTTATGACAAAATACATTGATGGAAAGTGGAGCCGGTTTTATAGAGAACTGCCACACAAGGAACTCCCATTCTCAAAGAAGAATTGGGGACATCCTAATCATTCATTGTGCTCATACCAAGGAAAGCTTAAACCGGCAATAGCATATCATCTTGTCCGCACATTTGTACCCCAAGGCGGAACATTGTTCGATCCATTTGCCGGAGTCGGAACAATTCCTTTTGAAGGGTGCTTAAATGGCAAGCGTGCATATGGCATGGACATAAGTCCACTGGCATATTATGTTTCTTCGGCCAAGATGCAACGCTGTTCTATCGAGGATTGTCATGCGGTAATTGATCGACTGCAGAATTTCATTGAGAATGTACGATTCCCTCGTGGATATATCGCTCGAAACAGCCGGTTTGGCTTTAATAAAACTCTTGCTGAGTATTACAACGAGCAAACTTTTCGTGAGATCTTAGCTGCTCGGCTTTTTTTCCAGCAGAATGAGCCCCAAACCACGGCAGAAATGATGGTGATATCTTCCTTACTTCACATATTGCATGGGAACAGACCATATGCTTTAAGCCGCAAGTCTCACCCTATTGTTCCTTATGCGCCCACGGGTGATGCTGTATATAAAAACCTCATTGAGAAGGTGACAGAAAAAGTAGATAGGTCTGTGGCGGTACCGTATCCAAGAACTTTTGTTGACGGTCAAATGTTCTTGGGAGATTCGACAGAAGCATGGCCAGATGAACTCAATCAATTGGATGCTATTATCACGTCTCCACCATTCTTTGATAGTACCCGGTTCTACCTGGCGAATTGGATAAGGTTATGGTTTACGGGGTGGGATGAGCCCGACTTCAACTTACAGCCTGCCCAGTATGTAGACGAGCGCCAGAAAGAGAGTTTTGATGTATACGACGCTGTCTTTCAACAAGCAAGAGATAGGCTTCGTAATGGCGGCTATTTCGTAATGCACTTGGGGAAAAGCGATAAGTGCGACATGGGGCGAGTTCTTCAACAACGTGCTCGTCATTGGTTCAATCGAGCCCGGCTTTATGATGAAGATGTGGCAGAATGTGCCAAGTTCGGAATAGCCGACCTTGGCACAGTAACATCACATCAGTATTTGATAATGGAGTAAGACCTAAAGTCCCAGCAGCTTTTTATTCTCATCGGACAGCTTATCAACGAGCTTTGCTTCGGTGAGAATTTTCTTTAACTCTTTAACACGCTTATTCAGCGTACTTTGACTCCGTACCTTGTGCAGATAACGTTGCACAGCCATATTGGGATCAATATTGGTATTGTAGATTGGCTCTGGGCTTGATAAAAGTGTTAGATCAGCTCCAGTTATTCGGGCCAATTCCACCAATTGTTGATTGGTATATACTTCACTTGGCCATGTCGCCCTTTTGCTTTCATTTGCCCCTTTTGATAAAAGAGCCGCATTCTCTTTCGTCAACGGATAGAAGTAAGCAGACGGGATAATATGATCAATATTCCACTCTTTTCTCTTGTTAATATCCAGAGGTTTCCCTGTTTTAAAACATTTTCCACCAAACCGCTGGAACAAATCCTTGATGTCACTATATGGCTTATAGTTGGGATCAGGATGCATCAGATCACCTATTCTGCGTCTTGCGCCACTCTCTTGCAATTGTTCTTTGGTGCGCTCAGGGTTCAAAAGTGAATTGATGGCGGCTTTACATGCCTTGCATTCTTGTTGCTTTTCAATTTCACTCCAACCAGCATGCTTCGCAAAGGATGTACTGGGAAGGACTCGCCCACAAGTCGTACATTGTTTCCAATAATACTCAGGGTTAGCGGTAGCCAGAGTAAAGAAGGCTCTCCAAAAATTCTTACACGTGGTGGAATCATTTTTCCTCAGCTTTGGAGCCCAGTTCTTAAATTTTATAGGTAGATCCGAGTCCTTAGAATGAACGAAGCCACATTTGGCACATTTCCATGAACACTTATCATATGCATCTTCAGGACGCAAAATATGCTCACCGATGTTTTCATAGTTCACATGCCCGCAACTGAGGCACGTATAGGAAATCCATATATCCTTCGTTGGAACGCCAGGGATATGTGATATTCCCGTTTTATTGACGGACTTTCTTCTTGCCATCTGCTGATAAGGATTACTATGCTTTTGCAAATATACACAAAATGTCGTACAATAGCCAATAAACCGATTTGTTAAAGTCAATATTACAGATACTTAGCATCACTCAAAAAGACCACCGGTAGATTTTTCTACCGGCGGTCTTGATGTAGTCAGAGGCTATTCGCAACTTCTCATGTACTCCTCAATTCCCTCTACATGCAGTGCCACAATGGCCCGCTTCCCTTCATCTGACTCCAGGAAGGCCAGAGAGACCTCGGAATCCATGAATCCGTTCTCGGTGAGAACGGCGGCACAGTAGGTATGCTTGAGGATGTAGAACGGAGCCTCGAAGTCTGGATCTCCGTCGGCATCATCCGTTCGGATGCGGTGCCCAGGCAGATGCTTTCGGGCCGCCTTGTAGAGGCAGTCGGCCAGCTTATCGGACAGGGTGTGTCCGTAGTAGGTGTAGGCGCACCAGCCGGTGGCATTGTGCCACATCAGGCCACTGCCGGCCGCATTGACGTGGATGGATACCAGAAAGGTCTCCTGGACGGGATGACCTATCTGGCAGGTAATCCGTTTGACGGCCCTCAAGGGACACTCTTGATGCACGTACAAAAGTTTGTTATTTTTCGTATTTTTGCACAAATAGAACGCATATCTCAAGTTAATGAGTTGGGTTTTCATCATACTAGCTTTACTGGTCATTGTATTAGCCATCACCGCCCTCCTGAAGGGGGAGAAAAAGGATCAGCAACTAAGCAGGGACAGTGACCAGTCTGCAAAGGAGCAAGCGGATGATTCCGTTGGCAAACTCACCCTCGGACAGAAACTGATCTTGGGTGCTGCCATGGCGCATAAGATGGAAGAGGAGGAGAAACGGTACCAGGCCAGGAAACGTGAAAGAGAACAGAAGTACCGGGATATGTGGCAGTGGCAGGATACGGTCAGAGATAAAGATGACGATAAACCCGATGCGTTTTAAACCGCATCGGGTTATTTTCAATAATTGCGCGTTCATCTCTTTCGGCAAACCCTATGCCCTTCGGGCGGCGTAGACGCCCGTGTCTTCGTGAACGGGAGGGGCCCACCGGATGCGACGTCAGTCGCAGACGCGTGGGAGGGATAGGGCCGGAGGCCCGTACCGGCCCGAAGGGCATAGGGTTGCCGTGAAGCATAGAGGCAGGAGATGCCCGGTCGGGGCCGGGCATGACGGGTAGGGGTCGGGCATAACGGTGCTACATAATTACTTCCCAGCTTCCGCCCTTGTCCGGGCCGTTTCTCTTGATACGGCCATCGGCTTTCAATTTGGCCAGTTGTTTCTCAATGGCCTTCTCCGTGACGCCAATCTCTTCGGAAAGTCTCTTTGCGGAATATTCGGGGTGGGCTTGGAGCAGCAAGAGGATTATCTCCCTACTTTTTTGCTTTTTCTCCCCACTTTCTCCTGTAGATTTGAGATAGGTATTGATGTCCGTGGTGATTGTTTTAATCATCTCTTCTGCCATGAAATCCTGGAAGGAGGTGATGTCGTCAGATTCTCTCGTAGCAATCAAAGCATTGATATAGTCACCTTTATCTTCCTTCAACACCTTGGCCGGAACCAGAGAGAACTCAAACTGAATGTGGTTCATGATGAGCCGGGCTATTCTGCCGTTACCGTCGGCCCAGGGATGGATGGTAACTAAGCGATAGTGCGCCTCAAAACTGAGGTTATATCGCTCTGCCATAGACATTTTCTTTTCTCTCTGAGCGTTTAGCCAGTCGCAGAACTCCTGCAGTTTGGCGGGGACCTTCTGGTAGCTTAAATAGGATTTCCCTCCTACGCCAGCAGTTACATTTACCAAACGCAGGTCTCCATTTGCGGATGAAAATTCTCCCAGCGCAGTTTTATAGGTGGAACCCGTGTTTTGCATCACCAGTTTTGACAAGGCTTTCAGTACATCGACAGTGATGGGAGTCTTCTCCTTTGCCAGCCTGATGCTTTCTTCGTAAGCCCGTTTTAAGTCCAGATTCATCATCTGCTCCACGATTGTCTTGCCCTTGGCGGAAATACCTTCGTCGAACAGCATCTGATTTTCAAGCTCCGTTACCGTTGAGCCTTCAATAGCTGTTGAGTGGGTTATGATGGAGTACAGATAGAACTTCTCATAGTCTATCTGCGAATCAATACCCAGTTCTTTATAACGCCCGATCAGAGCAACGAGTTCCTCTATCTTTTTCATTTTCTCCCTACTTTTTCTATGCAAAAATAGTGTTTTCTCCCTACTTTTCAAATTTTTCTCCCTACTTTTTGGTGTTTTTTGTTGAAGATGCCCGGTCGGGGCCGGGCATGACGGTGCTACAAAGGTTATCCAATCGAGCCAATGACAAACTGGGCGAGGCCCTCGGAGATGGGCTTCCGGTAAGCCATGTTGAGCATAAAGGGAATGCGGACGGCGGCAAAAGGAAGCAACCGTTTAACCGCTTCGGCAATCTGCTCTGGCGTGTCGATGCCATAATAGGCCTTTACAAAGATGTCCCAATGCTCCAGCATCTGGGCCCGGTCCAGGTGGAAAAGCACTTTCTGCCTCTCTTCGTCAAGCCGATTGGTGAAAACCCAGAGCTGAGCCACATCCCATTCGGGAACGCCATGGGAGAAAAGCCCCAGGTCTATCCACAGGTCCCGTTTTCCGTCGGTGATCAGATTCCCCGTCTGGAGGTCACCGTGGAGGCAAGTGGGAGCATCGGCCACGGTGTCAAGGAAGGCAAAGACCTTCTCGCGCAGGTAATCCGGAGCGGACGGCTCGTTGGCATAGAAAGAGCGCAACATTTCCCGGAAGGACGGAAGGGCCGATGTATCGGCCTTCATGGCGTGCAGCTCCTTGCAGAGATCAGTGAAGCGGAGCGTGAGCGGACGTATCCGGGAAGGGTGTAATCTTCAAGGTTTATTCTCTGGTACATTGAATCCAAATTTATAGGGCGGGCACGTCTTTCACCAAACGGACAGAAAGACCGTAGCTGCGTCCTTCTTTTAGGGTATACGTACCACCGACTTCTTCATCCGAATCATATTTGGTGTACACGGTGAACAAAAAGCAGTAAGCATAGTAGTCCGGATCGTCCCCGGGTTCTCCAGTAGAGGAAAGCCAGTAATGACCTTCAGAAGGAAGCCGACTAACATGTTCATTACGACGGTAACCGGCAGCAGGAAGGAATACTGCTCCGGCGGATTCCATCAAGGGCCATTGGGAGAAGTCATACTCGTTGGTCGTCCAACCACCATCCCTGCCGGGGGTGAAGGTACATCCTAAAGGCAAGGTCCAGTTGTCGGGAAGCAAAACCAAACCATTGACGCCACACACAGTCGCAAAACCATACAAGCTGTCTTGATATCCGTCACGTTCGTATAACAGATAACGCCATTCATCAACCGATAGGGTACGCCATCCGGAATTCTCTGTATTTCCGCCGTTGCTTATGGCGTTATAACCCCAGTCACTATTGCCACTAAGATCGCGCCCCGGGTTCGGGCCATAATTACTATCTTCTGAGTTGGTCCGATACGGTTCATAAAAACGGGCGCCATAGTTATATCCGCTAGTGCCCCAACCGAAATGGCCAACGGCCTTCAGCGGATCATAATCCTCATATATCTCATAAGAAGCTGACGTCTCACCTTCGTCGACCATACTGTACTGGTGGTCCATGAAACTGAAGGTCCAGGGATTCAAGGAACTCAACCAACCATCCGTCGTGGTGGCTTGCAAATTGCCCTGTGAGAAATACACCTGTTTTGTGTTGCTCACAGAGAACTTCCCGATCAGGGCTCCTATAGGCGGGTCTATAAACCAGCCGCTGGGGATGCTGCTTGTATTGAGTGTCCAGTCAGTCATGGAAGGAGCCCTGGTAAACTTTCCACTGGCCGCCACACCATCCAGCCAAAGATTCGTGCACCCATTTGCAGAAATGTCCGTAGCCAGGCATGTCACGCGGTTCAAGCGGCTGCAGCCCTGAAACATTTGATAATAACAATCTTCCACCAGCGTCGGAGCAGGCAATGTCGGCGCAGTAGTAAGAGTGGTGCAACCGGAGAACATCGAGTCATAGCAATCTATAGCCAGTGTTGTTGCCGGAAGCGCTGGTGCCGTAGTCAAGTTGGTGCAGTTCTCAAACATGCCCAAGTAGCAAAGAGGTGTCAGCGTAATGGCTGGAAGCGCTGGTGCCGTAGTCAAGTTGGTACAGTTGGAGAACATCGATGAATAGCACCCTGAAGTCAGCGTTGTTGCAGGAAGAGCGGGCGCCGTGTTCAGGCTGGTGCAGTGCGAAAACATGCCAGAATAACAACCATCGGCCAGTGTTGTTGCAGGCAAGGCGGGCGCAGTAGTAAGATTGGTACAGCATGCAAACATTTCTCTGTAACAATTGTTCGCCAGCGTTGTTGCCGGAAGCTCTGGTGCCGTAGTAAGTGATTCACAACGATAGAACATAGAAAAGTAACAGTACCTTCCCAATGAGGTAGCCGGCAGGACAAGCGCTTTTGAAGGATGATTAAGGATGTGATTGTTAGAGAAAAACAAATCTTTGAAAGCATTATTCGGTACGCTTGTCTTTGTAGCAAAATCATCCTTGCTGAGCAAACTCATGATATTGCCATAGATGTAGCAGTTTTCGTCACATGTAAAGGAGCTCCCGGAAACGCCAGAGGAGAATGCTCCATTAGTGGTTGTTGCACGGAACGAAACAATATCGCCAATGTGGTTGAGAGTGATGATGTCGCCAGAAGTGTAGTCATTCCAGTTAGATCCGTCCGTGCTATACTGTAGAGACGGGTTTACGCCATTACCTTTTGTAAAGCAAACCGTAGCGCCAGCCACTGTCGCCTCAAAAGTAAGCGGCGTGGCAAGCATACCGGGCTCCGGCTCCGGAACGCTCGACGACCCGGTGGCCTTCTCCCACTTGCTATCGCTAAGCGCAGGGAACCTATAGAAGGTGTTAACGGCCAGGGAACGGTTCCTGGAGAAGGTGTATACGTTATTCGTGCCGGTTAAGGTGAAGGTGTAATCCTGGGTGGTTCCGGGGCTTACTATCTTGGCAGAGAATACGCCTCCCTCCGCATCGGCAAATCCCTTGAAAGGAGCACCGACCGTACCCTCGTTCTCGGTGATGGCGCCACTGCTTACGTTGATGTAAGAGCAGGCTACAGGCTGCACACCATTAGCCTGGAAGATGTAGTCCGCAATGCCTGCCTGGATACCGGGGATATGGAACTGGGCATAGCCGGACGCAATGCCAAGGGAAAGGCTCACGTTAACGACGGACCCGTCAAGCGTGTATTCGGCGCCCGTCTGCTTCAGGTAATAGGAATACGCGGGGCCACCGTCGGAGGTGAAACTCAGCACGCCCGCATTCAGCTCCGGGGTAACGGCCATGGGGAAATGGACAGCCGTGAGCTTGAGGTCTTTTCCATCAAAATCACTGACATCAAAGGCGCTACTGGCCTGGTTGGTCCAGGAACCGCTGTCGTAAGTCAATGTGAGGAACTTTGTGGTAATCCCCTTGAAAACCACATAGATCATATCACCATCGGCCCAGTCGTTCTTGGCCTCGGCCTTGGTCCCGAGGGTGTTTACGGTAACATTGAACGATACAGGATTGGAAACGGCTTCCTCCGGTTGGATCTCAAAATCCTTTTCCGACATCTTATCATTGCAGGACAGGAGGGCAAGCAAAGCGCTCAGAATTAGCAAAGTCTTTTTCATCACTCGGTCCTCCATGCTACATGTTATCATTGTTCCAGCCACCGGGGTAATCGCCGCCGGAAACAATCAGAATCACCGACTCCATATTCAGCTCTACGACCTCGATATCCGGGGCCTCGTAACTTCGTTTATCGTTCACTTTCATATGGCAAGACACATTTTTCATTCAATTCTTTCCCGAACCGCTTCTTGACTAATGCTTTTGCATTGCCGGCAACCAACCAAATGTATTATACTTTTATCAAGTACAAAGGTAAGCATTTGTGCCGATAATAAGTGATTGAGATGTCCCGAAAACTGGGACATCTCCATCATTTTCGGCCTTTTTTGCATGAGATGTCCCATTTTAGGGACATCTCAATCACTTCGGCCAGTCCGAATGTGTCTAAAGTGCACCTAACGTCCCAAAAACAGGGACGATAGGTGCAAAATCGGCCTTTTTTGAAGCTATCGTCCCAGAAAATGGGACGTTAGGTACACTTACCATCATTTTCGGCATACCCTATTCCAAATTCTTTTCGTACTTTTGTGAAAGTTAACGGATTCGCCCCATGAAGACACTCTCCCTCCGCCTCATCGGCCTTGCCATAATCTTAGCCAGCGCCCAAGCCCAAGCCCAGGCCCAGGCCCAGCCCCAGCCCCGCGAACTCACCGTCCGGGAAATAGATGCATTTCCTACTATCTTGTAAATCAAGCAGATAGCAGTTATACTCTTTCATTTTTGTCCCCGTAGTGTCCCCATAATGGGTTCGGGGACAATTTTTTGACGAGTGCATCAGTGAGCAGAAAAGGGTGTTTTCAAGCGAGGTCTGATAAAAAACCTCGCTATGCAAATATACGAATTTATTTGTAATGGGGTGAAACGATTCGGGCCTGCTTACAATTATGAAGGAGTGAAAATGGATGAAAGGGATGGCCAAATATGATGGCGTATCCCTTTCCCGTCCCCGCGATTATTTCTATCTTTATAGTGCCGACCTGCAACCTAAACACCATGTCCTATGAAGATCTTAATCGACAACGGGCACGGCCGCGAAACTGCAGGAAAGCGTTCTCCTGACGGCCGTCTCCTTGAATGGGCCTACAACCGCGAAATAGCCCGCCGTGTTGTGGCCGCACTCTCCTCTCTTGGTCTTGATGCCGAACTCCTGGTTCCGGAAGACGAAGACATCTCTCTCAAAGAGCGCTGCAGGCGGGTCAACCGCATCTGCTCCCAGTTCGGCAAGACGAACGTCTGCCTGGTATCCATTCACGTGAACGCCGCCGGCAGGGGCGACCGCTGGTACAATGCTGAGGGCTGGTGCTGCTACACAACCCCGGGCCAGACGCAGGGGGACATTCTCGCGAACCATCTTTGTCAGGCCGCACTCCAGAACCTGCCCGGTCATCGCATGCGCTTCGATTACACCGACAGCGACGCAGATCAGGAAGCCGCCTTCTACATTCTCAAACACACGGCCTGCGCAAGCTGCTTGACCGAGAACGGATTTATGGACTGCCGCCGGTCCTGCGACTTCCTCCTGAGCGACGAAGGAAAGACGGCCATTGTCCAGCTCCACGTTGACGGTATAGCTGCCTACGTCAGAAGCGGAGCCTAAGGCCCCGTCCAAATGCAAAGCCCCGGCAATCCTCCTGGACTGTCGGGGCCTGTTCATTTAGATAAACTGGGATTCTAAGGCCATACATTGCTTAATTGCTCGAACACTTCCGGAATGGTCGCCCAGCCATTGTTGTGCAGGCCAATCCGGACCATAATCAGGTTCTTGTGCGGGTTGACGTAGAGAACCTGATTACAGATGCCCAGGGCGTAAAAGCCGGGATATTGCCCGGTTTCAAAGCCTTCATACCGCACATCATACCAGCTGTACCTGTAGCACGCCTCAGGGTAATAATCCGTCGTCCGGTGTATCCATTCCTCGCTCACAATACGTTTCCCGTCCCACATACCATTATTCAGATACAGACGGCCGATTTTAGCCAGGTCCTTCAGGGTGCAGGTGATGCCGCCGAATGCATGGCCCACATGATGTTTGGGGCTGTCGATATTGACCAGTGCCACCGATTCCATCTGCAACGGTTTCCATACCTTCTCGCTGAGGTATTCTGCATAGTGTTTGCCCGTAGCACGCTCGATGACCACGCCGAGGATGGCCGTAGTCATACTTTCGTAGCGGAATGACGTACCTGGGTCACAGCGGAATTTCAGGCCCTTGATCTGCTTCACCAGATCGTGTCCGTAATTCAGCCTTGCAATGGCGTTGACCGCCTTCAATGCCTTAATGTTAAAGTCGTATTCGTCTTCGAAATCCAGCCCGCTGAACATGCAAAGCAGGTAACGGATGGTGAGCATCTCCCACCTGGGGTCTTTCCCTTTCAGTTCCGGCAGATACTTGGTGACGGGATCGTCGATGCTTTCTATATACCCTTCATCCACGGCGATGCCGCACAACAGAGATGTGATGGACTTTGACACGGAGAAGATGGTGGCCAGACGGTCCGCCGAGAAATCGCCCCAATACTTCTCGTATACAATGGAGTCGTCGTGAATAATCATCACTCCCTGCGTCGTGCTTTTACTGTCCATCGCTTCCAAGAAAGTCTGGTTTATACTCTTGGGCGGTTCATTGTAGAAATGAAGCGTATCAATCCAGTCTGCCCTTGAATCAGCCACTTTGAATTGGAACACCTGGTCGCCGTTGGGAATAGTATCGTGGACGTGATGCTCAAAGCTGAAGATGTTCGGACCATTCAAACCATCGGCGCGATATCCTCTTATCGTTGAACACGACGCTAAAACAATCCCCAATGCAACGAGGATTATAGTACTGACGATGCGATTAGTATACATTGAAAATTCGATTCATGATTGACCTCTGCAAATTTACTGATTCTCCTCGACATGAAAAAGCCCCGGCGCTTTGAGCACCAGGGCAATGGAAGAGAGCATCGGTCACGAGGACCGGGAAGGGCCTATTCTCCGGCGACCCACTTGGCCTCGGCCAGCATGGTGCCGGACTTCTCACCGGTGACGGTGTTGACCAGGTAGTAGCGGAAGAAGATCTTCGGCGCGGCTGCGCTGGGAGCGCCGTGTTTGGCGGCGTAGTCAGCGCTGATGTCCACTGCGCTGCCAGACGGAGAGGTAATCCTCTTGATCTGAACAGCCTTGCTGTGGGCGCGGGTAACACCATTGGACTGACCCTCGGTGGCCTCGATGATAAGGTTGAGGTTGGTCACAACCTCGGGCAGGCTCTCGAGCGTGAAGGTGAAGGTGGAACCCTGGCAGACGATGGTGGCTGCACCGGGGTTCTCGACGCCGACCAGCTCGGGCGGGTTGACCACTGCGGAACCGCCGCAAGCGACGATCCAGTAGTTCAGCCTGGTGAACAGGTTGGCTCCGGAGATCTTGGCCTTGGTGCCGAGGACACTGCGGCCTTCCTGAGAAAGGGCCAGCTTATTCCAGGCGAGGATCTGGGCGCTGGTCAGGCTCTTCCACATAGTGGTGAGCTGCTTGAAAATGCCCTTGACCTTGGCCTGGTCAGCGGTGCGGACAGAGCCACCATAACCGCGGTTGCGGATGTACTTGCGGCTCTTCATCTTAGCGGCCGTAACGCCCTTGGCGCTGCCGCTCATCTCCTCGAAGGCGATGGAAGGAATGTACTTCATAGTTTGAAGATTTTGAGGTTAAGAATAAAGGAAATGATAAAGTATAGTCCAATCAGGATTATCAGGAAGAAGCATACGCCGCCCACGCGGAGCTTAGCCTGCTGCCATCCGGTCAGAGGTTTTTCGACCTCTTGGGTAACCGTCTGGATGCGGTCCCGGTACACCAGGGAGTCGCGGTAAACAATCTGTTTCTCGACCTTCACGGGCTCCTTGACGGGCTTTGTCTCCAGCGAATGGGTAAGGACTCCACCTGACACCGTGGCGGCCGATTTGGCGTATTTATTCTCCAGTACGGAGGCGGTGTCCAGGGTGGCCACCTTTTCCACGATGGCCGGCAATTCTACGTATGCGGTATCCACCACCCTCTCGACGACAGTCTTCACCTCCACCTTGGTGTTGTCCTGGTCCAGAACGGGCCGGGCAACACCGCAAGCAGCGAGAAGGAAAGCGATAATCAGAAGGATGGAGGCTCTCATAGTTTTGATATAGGTTTAAGGTTTATTCAGGTTTGTCTTGTTTGTGCCGGAGTTCATTCTCGAACTTCCGGAACTTGGTATCGTAGCTGGCCTTTACGCCCAGGATGGCACCGCACAGGACCAGGAGCTCGCTCACAATGGAGATAGCCGATGATGCAATCTCGCCCAGGGGCTCAATGAAGAACAGGCATACCATGGCAATCAGCACTCCTGCAGAGAAGCTGGCGATGGCAATGGAGCCCTGTAGTTTTGTGAGTTCCTGCTTGGCCATGGCTTATTCGTAGATAATTGCCCCCTTGACAAACTTCCGTCCGGCAGCAGCATTTGCCAGCGAGGGAAGACCGTCTTCAATCAGAAGACTGTTCCCAATCAGGGACATGTCCACATATCCGCTGCCATATTCCTCCAGGGTCGGATCATTGTACACCAGGAAGAAATCGTGAGCGATATCCTCCGTGAGACCCGTTAGGGTAAGGTTAATCGGGGTTTCCGGCTCCTCTGTAGCGAAACTCGTGAAGGTCATAAAAATGTATGCCCAGTCTTCAAACAACTTCACATTGGATTCGAAAATGATGAAGCCTTCTGGCGCCCCAGAAAGGGCCACAGCCGTTTTTCTTTGGTAATAGGCAAGGCATTCCAAGCCGAAAGGGATAAACAGGCATTGGAAAGTTAGCTGATACTGGCAATTCTCCGGCCAGCCAAGGACCTTCTCGATGCGAAGCGTTTCCTGATCCTC
>JAEEGJ010014624.1_pt1 | contig 18561 bp, 10 predicted proteins | sample 8958761 | NCBI WGS metagenome assembly JAEEGJ01 (sample SAMN16246546, study PRJNA631951) | gut metagenome | biome: gut microbiome; feature: rumen; material: RS-attached | host: Bos | place: Iran: Karaj | collected 2018-10
GTCGAGGCCGTTGATGGTAAAGCTGCAACTGTCGCCAAGTTCGAAGGTCTGACGGAATCCTGTATCTGGCCGTACCAACATCAGCTTGGGATTCTTGATTTTTTTGAAGATAGTACCACGAATCTGCCCAGTAATAGTCTGTGATGTCTGGAAGCTGTAGTCGATACGGGGGTACGTTCCGCTGAGCATATCACTCAATGGATAGTCAGCATACTGCTGGTTCAGATACTTGTCAATTGTTGGTTGCAGGGTGTCGGGCTTCACCACGTCGTAGTCGGTAACGCTAAGCGAGAACGTGCCATAGAGCGGTGTACCGTCAGCTTCTGCAAGGTCTATCGACAACTCCATCGGTTCGTTCTGGGTACGAGCTTTACCACTAATGGCTACTTGTGGCTGGGTTCCCTCGATGGTGGTCTGCCTTTCAGCAATGATGGCTCCCGTCTTGCGGTTCACCATAGCGATGCTGATATTGCCAGGACGGAGAGAGCGACTGTCAATTTTCAGTACCCTTTCCTGTGCATAGTCAGTCACGAGAAGGTTCCCGCTGCCATATACGACGCACGATAAGGGTTCATGGGTAGGTTCACTATACTGAATGAGAAGCTGTTCCTTGCGCTGAGCGAGGATGAGCTTCGGGTCTGTGGCGTGTCGCGATTCTGTCGCATCAGATGCTGTAGCGGCAACTACGACTGATGTACTATTGCCCACCACCGTCAACTGCTTGTAGTAGAAGCGCTCTACAGGGAAATTGCGCATCCATTGAGTATATGCTGCAAGAGTGTATGTGCCTCCTTTCAGCGTTTTGGACAGGGTGATGGCGTTGGTAAAGACACCGTCTGAGTCGCACTTGACAATGATGCGCTGTACGAGGGTATCAACTGCGTTGTCCAATAACTCTGCATAGACATAGCGCGATCGGCTGATGGGGGTATGGGTAACGGCATCTACCAGATGGGCTCGGAACCACACCGTGTCGCCAGGCACGTAGTAGGGACGGTCGGTATGGACATAGATAATCTCCTGTGGCACCTGCCGGTAGTAATCAAGAATGCGCTGTTGGATGTCGAGGGTATCTGTTTTTTCGCGAAGCCTTATGATGGCACTATTTAAAACAGTTCGCCACCGGTCATCGTTCACTCGTGGAAGCATACCCTCTATGGTATCTTTCAGCTCCTGGAACTGTTGGCGCGAGAGACGGCCCTTATAGTTCATCGCCAGTTCGCGTACAATGACGGCTATGGCTTGGTCGTTCGTGGTGTTTTGACCAGTAAACTTCTGACCCACGTGGAGCACCTTGGCACGCAGGTCTTCATAATGATTGCTGACGGTCTGGGCATTCATGCTGAGTGTCGCAAACGTGATACAAATTGTTAATATGATACGTCTCATGGCTGTTCCTCCATCGTTTGGTTCGTATTCAGAGCCTCTGCAGGCACATTGTCTTTCGTCAGTTCACCAATCATAATGCGCTGAACCAGCTTTTGCAGGCGGGCATCGGCACGCAGCACCTCTTCAGCCTTGGTGGTATAAGTGCTTTCGTTGACGTTTTCCAGTTCTTTCTCCAAACGGGCAATGTAGTATTGCAGACTGTCGGTGGTGTTAGCAGTAGTCCTATTCTTGAGGCGCATTTTGTGCCTCTTGGTTGTTACTGTAGGCTTGGCTGACGCAGTGATGGCCATAGCGGGCTCTGCATCGCGGACGACGGTTGTGGTGACTTCTTCCGGCTTTTGTTCAGCGATAGCGTCGTCGATTTGTTCCTGGGGCCAAAGCACGATGGCACCCGCTGCAATAAGCAAGGCAAAGCATGCCGCAACAGCCCATCTGATGTAGCTTCGCCTGGCACTACGCTGACTGACAATACGGTCGTACGCTTCCGTTTCGTCTTCTTTGAGCCATTGCTCAATATCCTCTTCTTCCTGAAGCCTTTGGGCTATCAGGTGCTCCTCTTCGGGTGTGGTCTGCTCGTTCAGCAGTTTTTCTATCAGGTCTTTTTTCATTGTAGGCCTCCTTTCCGGGTAAGTATTTCTTGTAGTTTACGTTTTGCAGTACTGAGCATGGCACTGACAGAGCGCTCCCCGATACCAGTAGCAGAAGCTATCTGACTGATGTCCATCTCTGCCTCGTGACGCATACGGAACAGACGTTGCTCGGCGGGCTTTAAAAGGCTGATGGCATGGCGCAATCGTTCTATTTCTTCCTTGAGTTCCACATGATGCTCAATGTCCTCATGGGCTACAATCTCAACGCGCACAGCCTGTCCCTGTCTCACTTGTTGCTTGCGCCACTCACTGACACACAGGTTCTTGGCCATTCTGACGGCCAGCGGCTCTATGTCTGCCTGCGGGGCTATGCGGTCGCGCAGCAGCCAAAGCCGCATCAGGGTCTCCTGCGCTATGTCCTCAGCTCTGTCCTCGTCACCGAAGAATCGCCGTCCGATGTCCTTCAGGCGGGGGCGAAGCTCATGGGCAATATGTTCAAATGCTTGTCGGGTCATGCTGACTTATATACGCATGAGGTCTGTGGATGTTAAGTCAAAAAAAACAGACAGGATGGCACAAAGCAACAACAGTATCTCCTTCATCGTATAAAAAAGACTAATTATCGCCCGTTTTGTCGTCATAAAAATACGTGATGCAGACAGACTCAACTGGTTTCAGTCGGAGGCGGTATGTGTTGTCAGTCCGACTTTTCAGCGTGGTACGCTGGCCAGTAGCATGATGCCAGATGGTCACCTTCTGAGGCCGGTCCTGAAGTTTAAAGACAACTTCAGCATCATGGTTCTCTATATTGGCTATATAGAAAAGTTCCTGTTCACAGAGATGCCTGTGCGTGTGAACCACTGATTCAGCACCCCGTTCTAATGATATGGAGCGAGGAACGGATTCGCCCGATTGCAAAACGGGGAATCCCGCCGCCTGCCATTCGTCTATCAATTGGCGTGACTCTTCTGTAACCATTGCGCCTTTGGACATCAGCAGAGCTTTGTATGTCACACCGCTCTCCGTCACTAACTGATTGTCTTGCAACTTCAATGATTTCAGCGCATCACCCGTGCAGGCATCCCAATCAAGGCCTTCCAGTTTTGGAGGCAATCGGTTGGTCATGATCTTCATGGGGATGTCATCACCCAGATACACCAACACATCAGGAGCTGCCAGCCCCTGGCGCAACAGCACCATCGACCGTGCAGCCTGCAGCCATACAGGTTGCATGTCCTGCCATTTCGGATTGCTACGGTTGATGGCATATTCGCGACCGGCTATGTAGGGAGTGCCGTCCGTTTGGACATTGGGCCGTTTCGTCGGTTGAGGATACGGGATATGGGGCGTAGCACACACCACGAACTCCTGTGCACCCATCGACAGGGCGATGTTGCTCACTCGAAGCAAATCAGCAGGTGTATCTTTGTATTCGCAGTCGGTCATAGCCTCTGCCGAAGCAATGGATTTCCCGTAAAGATGGGCAGCACTCGAACAGTCTTTTATGTCGTAAGCCCCGTCACGCTGATACGTCCAGAACTCTCCCTGAGGCCTTTCCACGGCTTGCTTCACGCTGATGGCATCGCCGGTGATGCACAGCGCATTGCCAATGGCTTGGGCAGTGAAAGTCAGGCCACACTCCGCAGCACGGCGTTGGAAAATACCGAAATAATTGTCGCGCAGGCAGTCGGCAATGGTCAGGCGGTAGTCGTAGAGCACCTGTGAGGTTTTCTCTTTCGACTCTACGATATATCCTGCGAGTACAGGCAGCCAAGGGCTGAAGTCGTAGCCGCGACGTAAGCGAAACTCGTCCAGCATCCGTGGTGTCCAGTTTTGTGAACCGCCCTCGTGCGAATCCATTGTAATACCTTGCACCAGAGGTCCGATACTGTCGAGAATCACCTTGACATAACTGTCCCAGTGCAGATTGGCAGCCTCTGCTGAAAGCTTATCGCATTCATAGCCTAACAGGTTATCCCTTCCATGTTTCGATTTCGCGCCCGTAAGCACGGCAGCAAGTCGGATGATTGTCCACTCGCCCTTTGGAGCCTTCCAACGCAGACGTTGACCGTCAACCTTATCTGACAAATCTATGATATCGTAAGGGCTTATGATTTCCCGGGCAGTGTATTGCGGGGTATGCTCGTCCTCGGCAAAGTCACTCTGCAAGGCAGCACGTTCCTCCCAACAGTCGAGCAGAGCTTCCTTGCCAACGCTCCACTCGCGGATGTCTCCTGACGCATGGCCTTCGTAGTCGAAAGTTCCGTCGTTATGTCTGATACGCCAGTATCTGCCAGCCGTTGCCGGAAAGGCATTTGTACGAAAAGGATAGACGCCCTGACTGCGATACATGGGTTGCAGTGTCAGTACATCGCGCCACTTCAGACTGTCGTCACTCGCTTGTAATGTACCCACATCGGACAATGACTTGAAACCATAGCCAGAGAAGCTGCCATTATCACCCACAAGACCTGGTCCCTGCATAGCACCGTTGCGTCCTTTTCCTTGTGGCACATAGCGAGCCGTCACATGGCGCATCTGCCCGTCATCGCAATAGGGGAAAGCCAGTAATGCGATGTCCTTGACGTAACCTTCACGACCGTTGATAGCCGGTAAATCCAACGATAGTTCCTCGCCACCGGTCACTCGTAACTTTGCACAAGCCACACGCTGCATGGCATGACTGGCGTCTATCCACCGACCACCAGCACAATAGCCATTGGAAATATTCAGTTCAAACGACAAGCCCACGCGCCGTGCCTCACTGGCTGCAAAACGCAGATGGTGCCACCAGTCAGGACTAAAACCCTCATCGGGTGTTCCGCTGGGCAGGTTTCTGACGCTTCGGTGGTTCTGATCGTAATACACCACACCTCCAAAGCCTGCTTTGCTAAGTTCCTCTACATCAGACGTGATGCCCGCGTCTGTCGTATGCTCATAGCCAAAGAACCACCATGTCTTCACCCGGTAGTCGTTGGTTGGGTTCTTCCACAGTTGTTCCAACGTCTGCGCATGAACTGCGACAAACGCGCATGACGCCATCAGAACGGTCGTCAGTATTCGGTGAAGATAATTGTCTGGCATTTCGCCCACAAAGATACAAATAATCTTCTAAAATTCGTCTTTTGTTACAGACTTTTTCGTTATGTCAAGAGGTAGTAACATATACAATTTGCAACCACCTCGTTAGGGTGGTCGCATTTTGCGACCACCTTTTTAGTCTTGTCCTCTTTCTTTTTGCTTTTCTTTGCCATTCCAATATCTTTATATTGTTTTGCAAAGGTACGAAAAAATATTTGAAAAAGTACACAAACGGGACTTTTTGTGTATACGTGCCTATCACGATCAGGCACTCATCGATGAACGTGACACTGGGACAGGTACCATCGACATACAAATAATTCGCTCTGAATGGATATAAGTGCACAATAGGGTCGGTTCCGTTGTGCACTCGTTCTTCCTCCTGTTCCTCTCTTGTTCCTCTACAGTCTTCCTCCTGCCCCTCTCCAGTCCTGCTCCACTCCCTCTCCGTTCTATAGAAGCGGAGGGAGAGCGGAACAAGAACGGAGAGGAAACGGAGCAAGAGCAGAACTTACCACTCGTCACAGTCTAAAAAGTGCACATTAGGGTCGGTTCTGCTGTGCACTTTTCTTCCAAGTCAACAGCCCATTTGAATACCGAAACCACATGGTTCGTGTTGGGCTTATCGTAAAACATCTCAATGTGTTCACCAATGTATATACCGACATCAAGCCTCAGTTGTCGCATATAGGACTCCAACTGGGTTATCTCCTCTTTTGCCTGAGTATTTCCAGGTCGCTTCACTTCTATTACAAATTGGTATTCATTATCACGAGCGACAAGAATATCTGGTTCCATTCGATTGCGATTGCCAATTCTGAGCGATTGTTTGTGGATAATCTCTCCTTTCCAAGGTTCCCAGCCCAGAAGCATCAATTGGTTTTCTATATGACGATGATAGGTTTCTTCCTCCACGTCCTGCTTCTTATCCTCAATGAGAGGATAAACGAATCGTTTCCAAGTTTCTTGCATATCTTTATTGGTTTGTAAGTTTCTGATATAGTTTAAAAAGTTCTGCAACACATTGGCTTTCAGTCATTGTCTTCACATTAAATCCATAGGCTTGCATAACAGCCCTATCGTTATCTTGATGCGCTTTGCGAAGTTCGACGGGCATTGTCAACTCGTCGTATAGATCAGCCAACGAAGAGTCTGGATATAGAGCACGGGCATCAAGAATGGCTTGGGCTGTTTGTTCTATCTTCGATTTTTGCTCATTTGTTGGATTTGGCCAAGGGAAGTTATTGTAGACAACATCCTTGCTATAGCGATAGTCGCTCTTTAATCTTCCACATACAGCTCTCATCCATGCCATATGGACATTGCTTTCAAGAACACCTAAGTGATAGAGGGTAGCATTGGGGATAATCTGAACAGAATCATTGACAATGTTTTCTGGAGACATAAAGCCCATTGGGACATATCGCCTATTTTCAGAAGAGACACGAGGAACAATTATATACTCTTTATCGGGTTGTCTTACTTCTTGGAATAGTGTTGAATATGCGGCAGAATCTTGAGTGGCTTTTTTAGGGCTACTTAGTCTATATTGCTTAACTTGCTCAACGCGATTATGTATAAATGATGACGCTCTTATCTCAGAAGGATTTGCATTGACCAACCATAGACAATATCTTTCTTTATTATTGATATATTCAACGGAACCATATATTCGCTTAATGAATTTCTCAATTTGAGGTTCTTGAGCAATTACTTCTTTTCTTTCTTCATCACTAAGGAACAAATAACCTCCATCAACAGGTTTGTTACCATAGACCATCTGTGGTACATCACAAAGAGATTTGCTTCTACTCTCGACAAATACATCTGGTGCATCAATAAGATATGAATTAATCGTCTCTACAACTCTCTGCTTATCATTGTCGTATATGACCTTACGAACATTCATATTACTAAAGCTCACTATCACACAATGAACATGAGCTTTAAGACTTGCCTCGCTATCCCAACGGAATGTACGATGAGCGAAATCAATATGAATACCAAACATTTCTTTCAGAGGCTTCCAGATTGCTGCCACTTGCTCACCTTGGGTAATGCTGTTCGTAGAAACAAGTGCCACTCTAATATCGGTATGTTGTATCATTTGGGCAGCTTTATAGTACCAGCCAGCAACATAATCAATCTTTCCTGCTGTTTTAAATGGCTTGCCATTAACATCAACAAACACACTAAGAATATCATCCTTCTGATCCTTGCTTTGCAGAGAGTAGCCCACAAACGGAGGATTGCCCATAATATAATTAAGGTGGTCCTTAGGCACAACTCTTTCCCAATCAATTCTTAGTGCATTACCCTCTGTAATATTGGTATAGCTCTTCAGTGGCAGGAAGTCAATGTCTTGATGGATGATGCGCTCCGTTTCGTTAAGCATCTGCGCCTCACTAATCCAAAGGGCTGTCGTTGCAACAGTAACAGCAAAGTCATTAATCTCGATACCATAGAACTGCTGAATACTTACCTTGATGGGGTTGACGAAAGCACCCAGCATTGTCTGACCATGATAGCGTTCACGAATGGCCTCGTTTTCCAAACGACGAAGGCTCAGATAGGTTTCAGTAAGGAAGTTGCCAGAGCCACAGGCAGGGTCAAGGAAAGTCAATGCGGCCAATTTGTCTTGATAGGCATCGAGCTTCTTCTGGCGTTGTTTCTCTACCTTTTCCTCTAATATCTCATCCAGTTCTTTGCGCAGGTCGTTTAAGAACAATGGGTCTATCACCTTGTGAATGTTCTCAATACTTGTATAGTGCATACCTCCAGAGCGACGAGTTTCTGGATTCAGTGTGCTCTCGAATACTGCACCAAAGATGGTTGGCGATATTTCGCTCCAGTCAAAGTCAAGGCTCGCATTTTGGAGTAGTGTCTGCTTCAACTCTTCTGTAAACTGAGGTATTTCTATCTGTTCTTCAAACAATCCTCCATTTGTATAAGGGAATGCTGCCAACTCTGCCTGCAGATACTTACTACGCTTCTCTTGTGGCGTGTTCAGTACTTCAAACAAGTCACGCAATGCCCTACGCATATCTTTTGCTTCATAAATCACAAGGAAATCGTGGAATTGGTCTCTGGTAAAGATGCCTGCATCCTCAGCATAAAGACAGAACACAAGACGAACACAGAGAATGTTTAACCAACGGAGAGCTTCAGGTGAATTGTCGTCATACTGTTTTAGCAAAGCCTCATAGATTTGACCAACTATATCGCCAGCCTTCATCGACACTTCCATTTCCTTGGAAAGGTGTTCGCTCTTGGCATCAACAAGGAAATGCAAACGATAGTATTCCTTGCCTAAGTTCTCCAATAGAATCTGCTCTGGTTCCCCATTAGGCTGTTCCATATCATAGACAAGAAATTCGGAGAAGTTACAGGTAACAATCCAACGGGGATGTTCTGAAACGGGAAGGCTTACTACATAGCGACGAGCCTGCTGGAAAGGATTGAGTAAAGAACCATCACTCTGGCGAATGCCTGCCCGCAAATCCTTTCCCAAAGACTTCTGTTCAATGAGTACTTTGGTTGACGGGATACGACCATCAATGAAGTTGGACGCATCCACCATACGGTGATCTTCAAAGGTAATAAAGCCATTAGTAGGTGTATCAATGCCAAACACATTGCTTAGGAGGTCAATCCAGAATGGCTGTGATTCACCTCTTTCATATCCTCTACCCTTCCACCGCTCAGCAAACTCAGCAGCGGCAGTAGCCATTTGTTTCTCAGTTTTCATAAAACTGTTATTCGGTTCTTAGTGCACTCACTGACTTATCGGGCTTTGTAAACGGACAAAACCAACGAGACCTCAGAACATAGAAAAGGCGTGAACCGCCTTATCTACATCTTGAGGCCCTAGGATTGCCCGCGTAACCAGATAAGTCATGTCCACACCCTAAGGTGCAGAACTAGAGATTATCTCGGTTACGCTATCATTGAAATTTCCTAGGTTTCAAGATGTACCGAATAATCAGCTAATGCTGTTATTTTTTATTCCACGAAAGTCATACCAGCCACCTCCACTGAGGCCCATCGCTAGTACTTGAATGCAAAGATAGTGATTATTTTGCACAAAACGAAGAAAAAGGAAGAAATATTTGGAAATTACAAATAAACTTCCTATCTTTGCAGTGTGAAAGGAGAAACCAAGTAGAGCCACGATGTGCGGAACGGTGGCATCTGCGTGATGATGAGTAATTCGACCTTGCCGCTTGGTTCCTCTTCACTTTGGAAACAGAGCTGGTCACGTGTGGCCAGCTTTTATTGTATCTTGACATAGCGTTTGCCGTTAAAGATACTGATTATTTTGCACAAAACGAAGAAAAAGGGGAAAAAGTTTGGATATGGCTACGATATAGCAACGAAAGCCCCACAACTAAATAGAGGCCATTCAATTCATTCCCGAAAAAAAAGATGCCCGTGCGGACTTCCTTTGTTACTTTATTCTATTACATTTACTTTCCCCAACCTTCAAGAACGTCAGCTTTTATCAAATCAACAATAGATTGGTGACTATCTCGAGCGATTAGGTGCATAAATTGTTTGTATCCCTCGCCATTAATTATAATAGGTGTATTAGAGAACCCATTATGTCAAGGGACAGGTGAGTGACATATTGGACGTCGCTACTTTTTATTACCATTTTCGCGTAACAAAAGTGGGGAAAGACTTGCATATTTACAAAAAAATTAGTAACTTTGTAGGTGAAAAATGAGTTGAAGACTGACAGACTGACAAAACACCGATGCACAGGGCGTTTGCAGTCTTTTTGGAGACTGTCAAGACTGACAGGAGACTGACAGCCCACCGACCTTAAATTCTAACAGAACAGATTGTCTAGATAGTTTTTCAAATTCTCTAGAGAATTGTTCGCGTATTAGTTGTATACGTCTGAAATTCTCTAGAGAATTTTCCGTTTATATAGCTGATATGCGCAAAACTACGGCTAATTTCTGGAGCAAATGTTGTCAGTCTTGTCAGTCTCTAAAAGACTGTCAACAGACTGCAAACGCCCTGTGCATCGGTGTTTTGTCAGTCTGTCAGTCTTAAACACGTTTTTTGCTACCTTTCGTTGCAAATAATCTATAAATATGCAAAGAGCTTAACAGCTCTCGCTGCTCCGTCACTTGTTATGTCAAGGGACAGGTGAGTGACATACCCAAGAAGGCGTTGAACACGTATTTATCGAAAAGACGGTCTGCCTTGACAGTCCAAATTACCTTAGCCATGGGTATTTGCTATATAGATTAGCACGAGACTGAGTTTCTGACACCCAGTCACTCCAATCTCCTCGTTCTGCCTTTTCAATAAAAACTTCTGCCTCGTCTATTCGGGCATTCAGTTCTTCTTTGTCATATGGGCCGATACCAGGATCCCAGGTTTCTGCGACATCAACACCTTCTTCCTTGAAGGCCTCTATGGTGTCATAATTGCCACCATATTCATCTTCATGGTCCAAAGGTTCAGAGCACATACCTATGCCTTCTTCCTCCTCAAAATCTGGATACCTATTATCTTTCATCTATAATCTGTTAATTGACAATGCAAAGATAAAGATTATTCTCGAAACAACAAAGAAAAAGGGGGAAAAGTTTGGATATAGTTACTATAGCAACGATATCTCTACAACTAAATAGAGACCATTCAATTCATTCCCCCAAAAAGAAGCCCCTTAACTCAACGAGAATTAGCTATTATATGTTTAGTGACGAGTGACGGATGACACTTCGTCACTCATTGTTCATACTCTTTCTGTTACTAATGCGCAAAGATACAAAATTTTTAAGCGAAATGCAAGTCTTTCCTACATTTTTTCATTCAGAGCATTACAGCAACGTCATCTTGCCCCCGTTCCAACGTCATCTACGGGTGCTTCCGACGTCATCTATGACTCGTTCCGATGATACTTTACTCCCCTAAAGTATCATCGGAACGACCGCAAAACGCCATCGGAACAGGTGCAAGGAACGTCAGGAACGATCCTAAGGTGACTACGCCCCAACTCCGATGCAACTCCGACCTAACTCCGAGGCAACTCCCACTGTTTTTCGAAAAATGCATCATTTTCCCCCAATTACTTAAAAATTTAACTTTCCCCTAGGAGCCGTCGAGCTAAACCTTCCTAAGTTCCCAGATTCCGTAGACTTAATATTCTACCCTATCTGCGGAGGTTATTTATTCTAAGGAACCAAGGAATCAAGGAAAAATAATTCCTAAATTCTCACACCTAAAGGTATGAGTGTGGTCTTGCAATCCCAGATTCCTTAGACCAAGAAATTTCTTGCAGCTTTTTCTTGGTGGTATTAAGAAAAAGCACTAAATTTGCACCGTAGATTTAACTCAATGATAACAACATATGAAAAGACAACTATTCGCACTGATGGCCATGATGCTGATTGGCTGTACCACTACTGTATGGGGACAGACGGATCTGTCTGGACGGACGTATTACCACCCTAACATCATGGCCGACAAGCTGAACGAGGCTACGAAAGACATAAACAAGGAGGAGCTGAGACAGAAAGGCATTGCCAAGGCAGAGAAAAAGAAAGGCCGGAAGCTGACGGCTGCAGAAAAGGCCGAGATAGACAAGGAACTCGAGAAAACCATCAAAACCATCGAAGCCATGAAGAAAGGTGTGACGACTGCCATCACTGTGGAGTTCAAGGACAAGAAGAACATGGTGCTGAAGGCTGACATCAAAGTCAGCGACGAGGCCATGAAGGCTGCTGGCATCGGCTGGCTGAAACGCAAAGCTATGAAAGCGGCACTGGCCGTAGCCCCATCATCAGAGAAAGGCACCTATGTGGTGAAAGGCCAACAAGTCATCATGACCGACAAAGAAGGAGAGAAAGACACCCTGCTGCTGAGCCAGGACGGTCAGTACCTGAGCGGCAAGATGGACAAAGATACCCCTTTCAAGCTAAAGAGGAAAAAATAGAGCAATACCGCGACAGCCATCACGCATAGCGACTGGTACTATCGTTGTACCTAATCCCTCGACGAAATGCGGGGGATTTTCTATGAAAAACGAAAAAAAACAAAGGTTTTTATGCAAGAATTAAGAAATTTTTGTAACTTTGTCCCCATATTTATTCCGTAAAAGTAACCCAAGACAAGATTTAACAACAACTAAAATATAAAACATCATGAAAAAAAATGGGATGGTATGGACTGTGATGCTCGGCATGGGGGCGATAATTACCTCGTGCGGAGTAGACATGCCAAAGGAGACACAGTCGTCGTATGAAACTATGACAGTGGAGAAATCGAGTATCGAACTCCCTTACAAGTTCAGTGCCAGGATGAAAGGCCAGAACGACGTTACTGTAACACCACAGGTGAGTGGACAATTGGTAAAAATCTGCGTTACTGAGGGTCAGCAGGTGAAACAGGGGCAGACGCTCTTCGTCATCGACTCCCGCAACGCTCAATTGGAATTGGAGGCTGCCGAGGCTAACCTGCAGGCAGCTCTGGCTCAAGAGAACTCAGCCAAACTGGAGTATGAATCGAACAAGAACCTGTATGAGAAGAAAATCGTGAGCAGCTATATGCTGAACAACTCAGAGAACTCCTACAAGCAGGCCCAGGCTGCCGTGGCCCAGGCCCGTGCGTCGGTGAACCGTGCCAAGGTGAACCTCGGCTTCTGCACCATCACGGCTTCCGTCTCAGGTATTATCGGCGAGATTCCCGTGCGTGCCGGTGACCAGGTTTCTCCTGCTACGCAGTTGACCATGCTGAGCGGCAATACGACGATGTACGCCGAGATTTCAGTAACGGAGGACATTATCGAGTCGATGGTGAAGGAAGGCATGAAGGCTGCCGATGTAGAAAAATATATCAGTAAACTGCCCGATGCCACGTTTGTCATGAAGAGCGGTACGGAGTATCCCCATAAAGGTCGTGTCGCCAGTCTGACGGGTGTCGTGAATGCCGCCACCGGTTCGCTGACCGCTAAGGTGTCGTTCCCCAATCCCGACGGTCATCTGTACTCCGGTATCCAGGGCACGGTGGTGATGAACTTTGCAGAGGATGGCGTGATTGTCATTCCGCAAAATGCCGTGATACGCCTTCAGGACAAGTCACAGGTTTACAAGGTAAAGGCCGATAGTACCGCTACCGCCGTCGACGTGACGACAGAAGATACTGGTAACGGTAAGGACTTCATCATCACCAGCGGCTTGAATCCGGGTGACCAGATTGTGACCAATGGTGCCAACAATGTAACGGAAGGACAGAAGGTACTTTTCCCGGAAGAACCGAAAAGTGAAAAGTGAAGAGTGAAGAATTTGTTGCTGCAACAATATGAAGAACAATATTTTCATCAATAAATACGTGATGGCATGTGCCATCTCGATTGTGATAGCGTTGGTGGGCTACATCTCGATGAGCACGCTGGCAGTGGAGCAATACCCGGATATCGCACCACCTACGGTATCGGTTAGCACCAGCTACTCTGGTGCTGACGAGAACACCGTGATGAAGTCGGTCATCCAGCCGCTCGAAGAGGCCATCAACGGTGTGTCAGACATGACCTACATGACCTCAAAGGCCTCATCGAACGGTGACGTTGAGATTAGTGTATATTTCAAGCAGGGTGTCGATCCTGACATGGCAGCAGTGAACGTGCAGAACCGCGTTACTCGTGCACAAGCCCTGCTCCCTGCCGACGTGAACAAGATTGGTGTATCCGTACAGAAACGACAGAATAGCATCCTGCAGATCTTCGCTGTGAAGAGTTCCGACGGCAAGTATGATGAAGACTTCGTGTCTAACTACGTTGATATCAACGTCAAGCCGCGTCTGATGCGTATCACCGGTGTGGGTAACGTGCTGAGTCTAGGTAACACTTACGCCCTGCGCATCTGGCTGAAGCCTGACGTGATGGCACAATATGGCCTGACACCTAACGAGGTCTTCGCCGCCATCGGCGGACAGAGTTTCGTGTCGGCTATGGGTTCGCTGGGCGAGCAGTCGGAGAACTCCTACCAGTACAGCATGCAGTACAAGGGTACGCTGAAAAGCGTTGAAGAGTTCAACGACATCGTGCTACGCACCAGTGGCGGCGGCATGCTGCACCTGAGCGATGTGGCCGAAGTGAAGATTGGTGCCATGAGTTACAACTTCACGTCGAACATTCAAGACCGTCCGGGTGCTATGTTCATGGTCTTCCAGGCTCCAGGTGCCAATGCTACCGAGGTGAATGCCCGCATCAACAAGACGTTTGAGGAGTTGAAGGCCAACATGCCTGCCGGTCTGGAGTTTGTAACCTTGATGACCAGCGACGACTTCCTCTTTGCCGCCATCCATAACGTGGTGGAGACGCTTATCATCGCCATCATCCTCGTAGTTCTTGTGGTGTTCTTCTTCCTGCAAAACTTCAAGGCCACCATCATCCCCTCTATCTCGATTATCGTTTCTCTACTGGGCACCTTTGCCATCGTCTCGCTGGCAGGTTTCTCGCTTAACATCCTGACGCTGTTTGCACTGGTGCTGGCCATCGGTACAGTGGTGGACGATGCCATTGTGGTGGTCGAGGCTGTTATGGCGAAAATGGAGAGCGGTATCAGCGATGCCCGCGAAGCTACCCGCCAGGCCATGAGCGAGGTGTCGGTAGCCGTGGTATCGTGTACCCTGGTATTTATGGCCGTGTTCATCCCCGTGACCTTTATGCCCGGCACGTCTGGCACGTTCTTCACCCAGTTCGGTGTCACGATTGCCTCTTCTGTTGGTTTGTCGTGCGTGTCGGCCCTCACGCTCTGTCCTGCCCTTTGCGCCATTATGATGAGAATGAAGGAAGGCAAGCAGGAAGGCAAGGGTTTGACCTACTACACCAAGAAGGCCTATACCGTCAGTTATAATGCCATCTACAACAAATACAGCAAGAGCGTTCAGAAGTTCATCAAACGTCCTATCTTGGCATGGAGTTTCTTGGCTGTGGCTACCGTACTGCTGATGTTCTTCATGAAGAGTCTGCCTTCAGGTCTCGTGCCACAGGAGGACCAGGGTGTGTTCCTTGCCGAACTTCGTGCACCGGAAGGTACCACACTGAAGCAGACCCGTGAGATGGTGAAACAAGTGGAGGCGAAGGTAAAGAATATTCCCGAGTTAGAGAGTTTTTCCGTATGCTGCGGTTACGGTATGTTCTCTGGTGCCGGTTCCAACTATGCCACCCTCATCGTCCGTCTGAAGAACTGGGAGGATCGTCCGGGCATGAACCATCTGTTGACCCTCGTCATGTACCGTTTCTACTTTGACTGTCAGGACATCAAGGACGTACAGGTGCTGCCCTTTGAGTTGCCTCAGATACCTGGCTATGGTACGAGTAACAGTGTGAGCCTTGTGGTGGAAGACCCCACCGACGGCAACCTGTCTGAGTTTGCCAAGCAGACCGAGCACTTCTTAGCCAAATTGTCCGAGCGTCCGGAGATAGCCTCCGCCATGTCCACCTACTCTGAGCGCTTCCCGAAATATCAGGTCGACATCGATCCTGTCCAGTGCGACCGTGCCGGCGTATCGGCTGCTGAAGTACTTAATACGTTAGGTACTTTCTGCGGTGGTGCATACATCGGTAACTTCAACCAGTTTGGTAAGGTCTACCGCATCATGGCTGCTGCGTCGCCCGAATATCGTCTCGACCCGCAGTCGCTGAACAATATCTTCGTACAGGTGAGGGGCGGCAAGATGGCACCCATCTCCGAGTTCGTCTCACTGAAGCAAATTGTTGGTCCAGCCAACATCGAGCACTTCAACCTGTTCCAGAGCATCACTTGCTATATCTCTCCAGGAAGCGGCTATACCGAGGGCGACGCCCACAAAGTCATCGCCGAGGTATTCAAGGAGGAGATGCCTGCTACGGCCACCTACGAATATAGCGGTATGTCGCGCGAATTGGAAGAGGCTTCCGGCTCTAATGCTACCGCCATCATCTACATCATTTGTGCCATCCTGATCTATCTCATCCTTGCCTCTCTGTACAACTCGTGGTTCACTCCGTGGGCCGTGCTGTTCAGTGTGCCATTCGGACTGATGGGCGCCTTTATCTTCGCTTACCTTGGTTATACGCAAGGTATACCAGGCATGGACAATAACATCTATCTGCAGACGGGTGTCATCATGTTGATTGGTCTGTTGGCTAAGACGGCCATCCTGATTACGGAGTTCGCTTCAGAGCGTCGTGCCCAGGGCATGGGTATTGCCGAGGCTGCCTTTGAGGCTTGCAAGGAGCGTCTGCGCCCCATTCTGATGACAGTGGCTACGATGATCATAGGTATGATACCGCTCGTCATTGAGGGTGGTGCCGGTGCCAATGGTAACCGTGCCCTCGCCCTTGGTGTCATCGGTGGTATGAGCGTCGGCACCATTGCCCTACTCTTCGTCGTACCGGCCTTCTTCATCGTGTTCCAAAAACTGCACGAAAGGTTTCAGGGCAAACAAGTGGTAGAAGAAGTTAAAGAAGTTAGTGAAGTTAAAGAATCATGAAAAAACTTAGCAACATATTCCTCGCCGCAGCTATTGGTTTCATGCTGACAGGCTGCGGGTTATACAATAAATATGAGAACAAGGTGGAAGCGCCTGCCGAGGTGTTCGGCCAGGTGGCTGCCACCGCTAGCGACACGTCGCTAGTCCAGACGTCATGGCGCGAGTTCTTCACCGACCCCCTGTTGCAGCAGCTCATCGAGCAGGTGCTGGCCAACAACACCGACCTGAATGCTGCCCGCATCGCCGTGGAGAAGAGCGAAGTATCGCTGAAGACCGCCAAGCTGGCCTACCTGCCGTCGCTCTACTTCGCACCACAGGGTACGCTGGCCAGCTTCGACAAGAGCGAGTTCTCGAAGACCTACTCGCTGCCTTTGCAGCTGTCGATGGATGTCGATGTGTTCGGCTCCATCACCAGCAAGAAGCGCGCAGCCAAGGCTGTCCTGCTCCAGGCACAGTTGAGCGAGGAGGCCACGCGCTCCAACCTCATCAGTGCCGTCGCCCAGCAGTACTTCTATCTCATGCTGCTCGACCGACAACTGGACATTCTCACCCAGACCGACAGCCTCTGGAATGCCTCGTTGGAGACCCAGAAGGCACTCTATGAGAACGGCAAGGCTTACTCTACCGCTGTCAACCAGCTGGAGTCGTCCTACCTGAGCGTGAAGACGCAGATTGTCGACGTCCGTCGTGGCATCCAGGCCACCGAGAACGCCATCTGCAAGCTCCTCTGCGTCACCCCACGCCATATCGCCCGTAGCCACTGGCAGGCCGCCTCCAAGTACCACACCGCCTCGGCCAACCAACGCATGTTTGACAACCGCTACCTGCGCCTCGGCGTTCCCGCACAGATGCTTGAACAGCGTCCCGACATCCGCATGGCCAACGCCGCTATGGAGGAGGCCTTCTACAACACGCAGGCCGCCCGCGCCGCCTTCTTCCCCACCATCACGCTGACGGCACAGGGTGGTTGGACCAACTCCGCCGGTAGCATGGTTATCGACCCCGCCAAGATGTTCCTCAACCTCGTCGGCTCCCTCACACAACCCATCTTCGCGCAAGGCAAGATCAAGGCCAACTACAAGATTAACCAGTTGACCGAGGAAAACCTGAAGAAGAAGTATGTCCAGACTGTCATCGACGCTGGCAACCAGGTGAACGAGGCGATGGCTGACTGTGAGGCTGCCCGCGAGAAGCATGAGTACTACCACCGTCAGGTGGAGGTGCTCCACGAGGCTTACAACGGCACCCACGAGCTGATGGACAACGGTAAGGCCAGCTACCTCGAAGTGCTCACCGCCCAGGAGAACCTCCTCAGCGCCCAGCTCAGCGAGGCCTCCAATCTCTACAAAGGCGCACAGGCTATCATTGCTCTTTACATCGCCCTCGGTGGCGGCACAAAGTAAAGTAACACAGCATAACAAAATAGAGGGGTGCCCGTCAGGACGCCCCTCTATTTTTCACTTTCACCAACTCAGGCAAAAATAAAGTGGTTAACTGGAAATATTGAAGCCTTTAACTGATAATTTCGAAGCCCTTAACTGGAAATTGAAAAACTCTTCGCTGGCTTTTCAAAAACTCTTCGCTGGCTTTTTAAAAAGTCTTCGCTGGCTTTAAAATCCTACCGAAGAGTTCTTTTAATCCTGGCGTAGACTATTTATGTTCCTAGCGAAGGATATTTTAATTGAGTGTTAAGACAAATACATAAACTACCTAAGATTATTTTCCTTGGAAGTTAAAAGAATGCTACAGCGAGGTTAAGAACAATGTCCAGAAACCTTATGGATTTCTGTTTTATTTAGGCCTATTCCCCAGCTTCAGCGAGTCCCATTTGTGCTTGAACTCTTCTTCTTTCAGGCGGACTTCCTTGAGGGCTTTCTTACGACGGATGCGGTCCTCTACTTTTTTACGCAGGGTAAGGTCGTAAATCAGGAGAAGAACACCAAGGGGATTGATGCCGGCAGGAACGTACTTGGGCAGTTTGTCGCGCTCTTTCTGCTGGGGCGAAGGT
>JAEEGJ010014628.1_pt1 | contig 18560 bp, 17 predicted proteins | sample 8958761 | NCBI WGS metagenome assembly JAEEGJ01 (sample SAMN16246546, study PRJNA631951) | gut metagenome | biome: gut microbiome; feature: rumen; material: RS-attached | host: Bos | place: Iran: Karaj | collected 2018-10
GTTCGCACCCGCCATACGCACGCTCATATATTATATCAAAAAACCCTTGCAATTTTAATATATTTGAGGTAATATAAGCAAGTGCCTGTGGCAGACACTTGCATAATATAGCGCCATCGCCAAATGGTAAGGCAACGGACTCTGACTCCGTCATTTCAAGGTTCGAATCCTTGTGGCGCTGCTTAAGGAAGCTGATGATCAGCTTCCTTTTTTTATCAGTGTTTGTTATTGAAAAAGCGCATGTAATATCGTAGAATTACAAATGCTGATATTTTTTACAAAAAGAAAGGTGGAGTAAAACAATGGTATTTTTCTACAAGAACTATCCCTATGCCCCTAAGGCAACACTTATTTCGGGATTTGCTAACGGATTCGGATATCTGGCAGGATTCGGTGCACTCGCTACACTTATAAGCATACCGAAGAACCCCGTATTCATTTTGCCTACACTTTTACTTGGTGCACTTGCTGCATTCCTTATCGTATATGTAGGCCATAAGCTAACGGATAAGATGGCAGGACCCGAGACTGAGAAGAACATTACGACAAAGCCCAGATTTGCTCAGGCATACTGCATGGCCAATCCGGAAGCTTACGATCATCTTGCTGAGATCAATCCTGAGTTTGGTCAGAAGTACATGATCAATGAGAAAGGTAAGTGCGTTAAGAGAAAGTAATCTTAGGGCACAGAGAATATGCGTATCTGGATCAAGGAATTTAAGGACAACAGAATGCTTTGCGATATGGTATCGGAACACAATGAAGACGATACCCGCACTCACAAGGTCTTTGCGGCCGTTGAAGAGGCGTGCAGAGAGTTTGACTTATGTAAACCAATCTGGCTTGATAAGAATATAAGAGAGTTTAAAGAGCATTCAAGGACCAAGTTCTATCAGGACAGCTTCATTGAAGAAGTACCCTTTGATTATCTTGATTTTCAGGTCATAGAGGAAGATTAGAACTATGAAGAAACCGGAACTTTTGATACCGGCCAACAACATAGAGGTTTTAAAGGAAGCCGTATACTATGGCGCCGATGCTGTATACATCGGCGGCGAAGTGTTCGGCTTGCGTGCCAAGGCAAAAAACTTTACACATGATGAGATGGCAGAAGCGATCGCTTTTGCCCATGCTCATAATGTTAAGGTGCACGTAACCGTTAATATCCTGGCGCACAACTATGACCTTGAAGATGCGAAGGACTATCTTAAGCAGCTTGGAGAACTGCGTCCGGATGCGCTTATTATTGCCGACCCCGGTATATATGCTCTTGCAAAAGAGATCTGCCCTGATATAGAGAGGCATATCTCGACACAGGCCAACAATACGAACTATCTTACCTATAAGTTCTGGTATGAGCAGGGAGCAAAGAGGGTTGTTGCCGCAAGAGAATTAAGCCTTGATGAGATAGCAGAGATCAGGGCCAATATCCCCGATGATATGGAGATAGAGTGCTTCATTCACGGAGCGATGTGCATATCGTATTCGGGCAGATGTTTATTAAGTAATTACTTCACGGGTCGTGACGGCAATCAGGGTGAGTGCACTCATCCCTGTCGTTGGAAGTACGCTGTAATGGAAGAGCAGCGTCCCGGTGAATATCTGCCTGTATATGAGAACGAGCGCGGCACATACATATTCAACAGCAAGGATCTGTGCATGATAGAGCATATTCCGGAGATGATTAATGCCGGTATAGATTCATTTAAGATAGAGGGACGTATGAAGACGGCTCTTTATGTTGCTACGGTTGCCCGTACATACAGGAAGGCCATAGATGATTATCTAAAGTCTCCGGATAAGTATGCGGCCAATATGGATTGGTATAAGGAAGAGATTAAGAAGTGTACCTACAGAGGATTCGCTACGGGCTTTTATTTCGGCAAGCCTACGCATGAGACGCAGGTGTACGGAAGCAATACTTATATCAACGAATACACATATCTCGGAATAGTTTATGAGATAAAAGATGACGGAACTGTCAGAACAGAACAGCGTAATAAATTCTGCAAGGGCGATGAGATAGAGATTATGAAGCCTGACGGACGCAACATACAGGCTGTGGTTCTCGGTATATATGATGAGAACGGAACAGAGATGGAATCATGTCCTCATCCCAAGCAGACACTGTATGTTAAGCTTTCCGAAAAAGCAGAGGTCTATGATATATTAAGATGTGCGGCCGCTTTAAGTATGGCGACCTGAGTCTTTCCGTCCGTAATCTTTCCGGACAGTATATCATCCACCAAAGACTTGATGGGTATTTCTTCTACATTAAGGAACTCATCTTCATCAAGGTCTCTTTCCCCTTTATGAAGTCCTTTGGCAAGATACATTGTAATCTTTTCGTCGGAATAAGCGGGAGCGGGGTAGTATATGCCCAAATCCAGCCATTCATCGGCTTCGTATCCCGTCTCTTCCCTTAATTCGCGCTTGGCAGCCATAAGTCTGTTTTCGTTCTTATCATCCAGTTTTCCCGCAGGTATTTCCGTGATGACACGGTCTATGGGATATCTGAACTGTCTTTCCATTATAACTTTATTATCGTCCGTCACGGGAACAACACATACGGCGCCGATGTGTCGTATTATCTCTCTTGTGGCCTCGTTGCCGTTGGGAAGCTTGATCGTATCCTTTTTTACATGCAGAACAAATCCGTCAAAGATATCCTGCGAATCCACCTGTGTCTCGCCGAGTTGTGCGAGTTCTTTTTCTTTGATATCACTCATGAATTTTTCCTCTTTACATTGCGGCATATATTTCTGTAAGTACTATCTCTGCAACGGCTCCGATTATGCCTATGATCAGCGCAAGCGACCAGACGCTTATTCTTGAAGCCTTAAACAACTTACTGCCGGTGAAGGCCTTAAGCGGGTTGCTTCTGCCTTCGTGCTCGGATATCCAGCTGATTATTGCGCCGGCCATAAGTGTGGTGATCACCGACAATACCGAATATATAAGTATGGGAACTAACATTGATTCGGAATCGTCATAATTGCCGTTTAAATATTCTTCGAAGATTCCGCTCTGTATGTGTTCAAGCAAAAACATACCGACAACGGCTCTTGAATTGATAATAAAGTGTACGAGTATAGACGGCCATATGCTTCCTGTTGCTTCAACAAGCAATGCCAGAGCTATACCTATGACAAAGGCATAAGCAAACTGATTGAGATTGCCGTGTATCAGTCCGAATAAAAACGCGGACATCAGTATTGCGCCTGCAGGACGGCATTCCCTCCTGTATCCGCCGTACGCAAATCCTCTGAATGCGAATTCCTCACACATGGCCGGAAGTATGGCTATGGTAAAGATTGCGGCAGGAATTGACATGTCGATTATATCCACACTGTATTCAAGTACGGTATTGTCGACAAAAAGCATTGTCAGAAGATTAAACAGTGTAACTAACGGAAGTATCGTAAATGTATAAAGAATACTCATAAGTATCGTAGTCGGTTTTACCGAACGATACATAAGCCTGTCTGAAATCCTGACTGCGGTATAATCATCATCATATGCTTCCTTTTTAATCTGGATAAAGTACCATACAATGAGCATCAAAAGAGCGGGAATCACAATCATCAACTCCGATATTGCGGAATTGACAATTATGTTGCTGTCTATGATCCGCTCCAAAATATCCATCGGAAGAAATTGGATTGCCCATGTTACTAAAACCGCCAACAGAAAGAATATATTGACCAGATTTCGTTCCGTTTTGCTTTTCTTGTTTGCTCTGTTCATCATTGTGCCTTCTTTGTAAGAACTATACTGTCGCTTTTAATTTCGACAAGATTAAGCTTGAGCAGTCTTCCGACCGCGCGCTTAAATTCATTTTTTGACATACCCGTAGCTTTTCTTATGATTTCCGGAGAAGCCTTGTCGGTAAAGTTAAGGGATCCGCCTGAATTCTGCATCAGTTTGACAAGCTTGTCGGCATCGATATCCATCTGTATATATCCGGGTTCTCTAACGCTTAAATCAACCTTGCCGTCTTCTTTTATCGCAACAACCCTTGCGGATATGACATCTCCGACACGAAGAGAACCAACCATCTCTCGCTTCGGGATAAGACCCTGATATTTATCGTCTATAGCCGTAAATGCACCGAAATTGTCGCTTATCTCATATACGGTGCCTGATACGTTATCACCCTTTTTAAGGCCTGATGCAGCGGAAAGATATTTGTATAATTTCATCGTTGCACAAAGGCGTTCGCTCTTATCAAGATAAAGTGCCACGGGTATCTCCATACCTGCCTTCAGTTCGCCCGTCATCTCGCGATAAGGCAGAAGAAGATCTTTTTCCAGTCCCCATTCCAGGAAAGCGCCGATACGGCTGACTTCCGCAACCTTGCATCGACCGATCTCGCCCAATGTCATGCGAGGAGTCTTAAGCGTGGCTATAGGTCTGTCGCTGCTGTCTCTGTATAAGAAGACCGTAAGCTCATCGCCGATTGATGCGCCTTCGGGAACCTGATTCTTGGGTAAAAGAACCTGCTCTTCACTGTCCGATGACTCGGCCAGATAGAGCCCGAAGTCGGACTTTCGTACAATTGTTAACTGCTGCATTTTTCCTATGTTCATGTGTGTCCGTCCTTATAAGTGTGCTTAACAGGTAAATTCAATTACGCAGTAAGCGTTGCCGTCGGCATCGTTTAAAGATACCGTTATACTGTCATTTGTTCTGTATGATACGGGATATATCTCATCGCCCTGATGCGCCTGTACTCTGTATTCGGCGCGCAGCTTGCGGATATCATCCGATATGTTGAAACTTCCCGTTGCTATCTTGATATACTGTCCGTTGTTCACGTGACCGTTGCTGTCTAAGTGGTGGCCGGTTATAACTATGGGATCGGCCTCCGATTTCTCGGAGTTCTCGGGGATGAGAATTTTTCTTGATGAATAATCCATCTCAAGCTTCGGTTCGGTGACGTATCCCTCAACCATTTCTTTGGTGACCTTGGCGGGTCTCATATTGGCCCAGTCCATAAGGATCCAAAGGGAATTGGCTTTGACCATGTAGCCGTCTTCATCTTCCAAAAAGAAATTTCTGTATCCGAAAAATCCCTTGAAATCATAGGGGAAAGTACCCACGGTTATTCTGCTTCCGTATCTCGGGTGTCTTTGAATTTCGACTTCCCAGTAATTGATTATCCATACGAGATTGATCGGCTCGAGGTAATCAAAACCGACACCGATGTCATCGGAATGGAAGCAGGAACAATCCTGAAAAGTGTCTATTATTGCCGGGATGGTCATCAGTTTGTCTTTGTTGGACTGGCTGAAGCCGACCCTCATATCGTAAGTGTACATACATACCTCCCAAGTAACTTTTCCTGATGGGATGAAGCGTCCACAGGACGCTTGCATAGCCGACAGTAATTCTGTTTTACTATATAGAATGCCACCACTCTTCCCGGAGGGATAAAGCGTCCACAGGACGCTTTATTATAGCACGCTAATATATTTTGTGGTATTATGGATTATAGCAAAATGTATCGGGTTTGGAGGGTTATATAATATGAAAAAAAGTATGCGTACCACTTTGCTTATGATTATTGTGCCTTTGGTTGTGGCACTGATCGTAAGCATTACTTTTTTCTCAGGCAGACTTGAGAGGATAAGCGCCAGCGATAAAGCCCTGTATTATGATAAGTTGTATGAGATTAACACTGAACTTATCAATGCTGACAGAGATCTTTATCAGGGAATGTATGCCGTGACTCAGTATCATCTGCAGAATAAATTCCTGTCAGAGACAGATAATCAGAGGCATATTGACAATTATAAAGAGAACACGCAACAGGCGATTGACAGGGCAAGACAGGCTGCTGAAATAGCCAAGGCAGATGAGACACTCTTTACGGGGACCACTTTGGAGGGGGCAGAAGAGACTTTCTCTGATTACTATACGCAGTTTGAGGCGGATTTTTCATTCTGGTTAACCTTGTATGACATAGATAAGGATGAGGGATTCTGGACGAACTACTGCTCGCAGTTTGAGACAACAAGAGAAGCTCTGTCTGATATGATGGATGTTACGGAAGCATGGGCTGCGAATCAGGTGGCACTCCAGGAAGCTTCGGTAAGGAATACCATATATACGTCATTCATACTCTTCATATTGATAGCTGCAGTACTTATGGTACTTGCATTCATTGTTATGAACAGTATCACGAAGTCTCTTAAGCAGATCAGTAACGGAATTGATAATATGGCATCGGGTGACTTCGTGTCCGAGGTGGCAATCAAGTCTAATATAAGAGAATTCAGTGATATGGCATCAGTTACCGACGGAATGAGAGTTAAGTTAAGAGAAGCTCTTATCAAGGTTGTTGGTCATGCGGAGGCGGTTAATACCGGAGCTGACGTGACAGAGGATTCCATTTCGGATTCCAAGCGCACATCAGGTGACATTTCTTCCGCTATATATGATGTTGCACACGGAGCCACATCTATGGCACAGGATGTACAGGATACTTCTTCCATAGCGATAGATATGGGTTACGCGGTAGGCAATGTTATAGATGTTGCGAATGCCAATATGGATAAGGGTCAGTCACTTTATAATGAGTCGCTTCGAGTTAAGGAACAGCTGGAAGAGCTTCGTAAGGCGGATCAGGAGACTGACAGAATGGCCGGAGCCGTTGCGGATTCGGTAGAAGAGACGGCACAGGTTGTTGATGAGATATCAACCGCCGCACAGGCTATTATGGGAATTGCAAATCAGACCAACCTTCTGGCACTCAATGCTTCAATCGAAGCGGCAAGAGCCGGCGAGGCAGGAAGAGGATTTGCGGTTGTTGCAGAAAGCATCGGAGGACTGGCAGCCGAGTCTAATCAGACAGCAAGTCAGATTACGGAGATGCTTGGCAATATCACGGCACTTTCTCAGAAGAACAAGGAACTTACGGGGAACATCAAAGAAGCTACAACAAAAGAGAATGCAGCATTGGAGGAGATGGTATCATCCTTCGACAATATGCTGGAGATGCTTAAGGAGACCGAAGCAGGCAACAGAAGCATCAAAGAGCTTGCGGAGTCTTTGGATGAAGCTAAGAACAGGATATCTGTCGCTGTTGAGAGTTTGTCAAGTATATCCGAGGAGAATGCGGCGTCTACGGAAGAGACGAGTGCTTCTATGCAGCAGCTTAATTCAAACATGGAGAATATCGTTGCTGAGGCACAGAACCTCAAGGCAATTGCCATCGAGCTTCAGTCCAATGTCGGATTCTTCAGAGTACAGTAATTACAGAAATCGATATATAACAAAAAACGTGCCTGCGGATATCCGCAGACACGTTTTTTGTCTTTTAAAAGACTGATAGGCATCTTGGGTTTAAGCCAGCATATCAAAGTTAGAGCCGACAGCAGGATTGACACTGCGCTCCATAGCGGCTGCGTCAATCATATTGACAAGGCCTGCGCCCTGAATCTCATTCTGGTCCATAGCCTTGCTTAAAACTGCCATTCCGACTTCGTTGGCTGTCTTAACGCTTGAAAGAGCCATTGATAAAGCAGGAATATCCATAACGACTACCTCCTTGTATTAAGATGGCCTTGCTCTGACAAAAGTCTGTATCAGGTCATCACCCGTTATTGCTTCTCTACTGTATTTATCGTACCATAGAAGACTTTTGTTTACAATTATTTTGCAATTAATTATAATATGCACATGGCTAAGAAGAGCAGAGACATAGGGGGAAAACCGAATAATTTTGTCTTCCAGGCGGGAATACTTGCGGCAGCCGGAATAATAGTGCATATTATCGGCATTTTATACAGAAGTCCGCTTGTAGCCATAATTGGCGATGAGGGTAACGGATATTACAATACGGCATATAACATATATATGATCATACTGTTTTTGTCGTCATACAGTATCCCTATCGCAATGTCCAAAGTCATCGCGGCCAGACTGTCTTTGGGACAGTATCGTAATGCAAGAAGACTTTTTATAGGTTCAATAATATATGTCATAGTGTTGGGAAGCATAGGAAGCTTTATCTGCTATAATTTTGCGGATCGACTTGTCGGTTCGAATTCGGCGGAGGTACTTAAGGTCTTTGCTCCCACAATCTTTCTTTCCGGTCTTTTGGGAACATTCAGGGGATTCTTCCAGGCACATCATACTATGGTCTACACATCCGTTTCCCAGATAATAGAGCAGATAATCAATGCAGCGGTAAGTATCGGTGCAGCATATATATTTGTAAGAGCGTTAAGAGGCGGAAGTGATACAGCGGTTGCCATAGGCGGAGCCAGAGGAAGTGCACTGGGTACCGGAGCCGGTATTCTTGCGGCGCTTATTTTTATGCTGTTTATGTACTTTTCAAAAAGAACCGCGGTCATGAAAAGAGTTACCGATGACGGTATGAGTGATGATAAGCTTTTATCGCCCCTTCAGGTTACGTTAAGCATATTCGGCATGGTTACGCCGGTCATATTAAGCACATGTATCTATAATTCGGTCAATCCCGTCAATCTTAAGATATATCAGCATATAGTTATGGAGTACAAAGGTTATACCGAAGCGATGGCGGCTACCAATTTCGGTTTGTATTCCGGTAAGTCCATGCAGATAATCAATATCCCGATTGCGATTGCAACGGCGATGTCGTCCGCAATAATTCCCTCGGTTGCTCATTCGCATGAGAGAGGCGAGTTTGATGAGGAGAAGAATAAGATTGCATTTGCCATAAGAGTCACGATGTTGATTGCCATTCCTTCGGCATTCGGTCTTTTGGCCGTTGCCGAGCCGGTAACAATGCTTTTGTATCCGCAGAGAGCTTCATACAAAATAGTGTCATATCTTATCATGGTATTAAGCATAACGGTAATTCTTTCCTGCTTATCGACACTTTGTAATGCGATCTTACAGGGCACGGGTAATGTGCATGTTCCGGTTATCAATGCGGGAGTGTCGCTTTTGGCTCAGGCGCTTTTGCTTGTTGTATTGCTTAAGAATACCGAACTGGATCTGTATGCGCTCTGTGCGGTCATGATAGTCAACACGTTCATGATATGTGCACTTAACATGTTTGCGCTTAAGCGTATTCTCGGATACAGACAGGAGGTATTTAAGACATTTATTCTTCCCATCCTTGCATCTGTCTGCATGTATATCATGGCAGCCGGAAGCAATTATCTTATAAGTGGATATTTCAGGAATAAGGCAGGAGATCCCGATATGGTGATCAGTGGCATACCCAATCTTATAAGGCTGATAGTAAGTGTTGTATTTGCGGTAATAACTTACGTGGTTATGACCATAAGACTCGGCATCATCGGAGAGGACGAGCTTAAGGTTATACCCAAGGGAAGAACATTGACTGAGTTTTTAAGAAAAATACACTTATTAAGATAAACTTAAGTTAGTCTTAGATATACATTATAATAGGAAAAAGAAGTGGATTTTTTAATGCAATAGTTGTAGAATTACACTTGCATATGTGTAAGAAAACGGAGAAACGGAATGCGTTTGGGCAGATTTTTTAACAGAGTATTTTTGGCAGTAATGCTTATATCGATATTACTTCTTTCGGGATGCAGCTTTGCGGATGTCTTTCCGACGTCGGGAGCACAGAAGGAGAATGAAGAGGTCGCATCGTCTGAAGAAGTGACTCCCGATCAGGGTGACGGAACGGAGGATCAGACTTCCGACCAGGCAGCTGATGCCGGCGATCAGGGACAGGAAGAGTCTTCAGAGGAAGAGAATGATGAGTCGGAGCAGAAGTTCCGTTCGCTTTTTACGGGAGAAGAGATTACATATAACTGGCTTGATCACAGACCGCTTGCGGTTATGCTTAACAATATCAAGGCAGGATGTCCTCAGTCGGGCATCGAGAATGCTTCCATAGTATATGAATGTCCTGTTGAGGGAAGAATAACCAGACTTATGGCTATCTTTGAGAAGTACGAGGAGATTCCCAAGATAGGATCGATTCGTTCCAGCAGAGATTACTTTGTATATTATGCGCTTGAATTTGATGCGATTTACGCACACTTCGGCCAGGCTACGACATATGTCGGAGAACTGCTTAATTCGGATGCGGTTGATAATATATCGGGAGCGGTATCCGGAATAGACAATCCTTCAACGAATGCGTTCTACAGAAGTTCTGACCGCAAGGCTCCTCATAATGTTTATATAAGCAATGAAGGACTTATAGAAGACAGGGACAAGTTCGGATACAGAACAACATTAAGAACGGGCTTTATTCAGAAGTTTGTATACCCTGAACTTGGTGAGAGAGTGACATATGACAATATGCCGGATGCAACAATACTTTATCCGGGCGGTAAGTCTGAGAATGCAGCTAACGGGTTTGCCAAGGTTCAGTCAAGATTTGAATACAATCCCGAGGACGGAAAGTACTACAGATTCCAGTACGGAGATAAGCATATAGATTTGGAGACGGGCAATCAGCTTACTTATGACAATGTCATCTTCCAGTATGTTGACGGTATTGTAAGAGACAGCCATGACTACCTGGGGTTCGGCACCGTGGGCGGAACGAATGATATATGCAAGGTATTCACAGCCGGTAAGGAGATAGACGGAACATGGAAAAGAGAGGATATCTTTTCTCCGGCCAAGTATTATGATAAAGACGGTAACGAGATCGTAATCAACTACGGTAAGACATGGATATGTACTATATGGAACGATTACGCCGATGATGTAGTTATAGAATAGAACGGATACAGGAGGTTGCTTTTAGTATGAAAGCATTGGGAAGAAGTTTTATAATGGCTTTTTCGGGTTATTCGATAAGCCCGAAGTCGAAGCTTGAAAGGAATAAAGAGAATTGTTCTTACATTCTGATTTTTATTCCCGTTATAGGTGCGATAATATGTGCATTGATTAACAGGTGGGCGGTTTTGTTTCCGTATATGTGCGATTTTCCGGTCCTTCCTGCGGTAGTCGGTGCGGTGGTTCCGACCATACTTTCGGCCGGTGCGCATTTGGACGGCTTCTTCCGTACGACGGATGCATTAAGTTCGCATAAGTCTATGGAAGAGAAGCTTGATATCCTTAATAAGGATGCTCACGGCGGATATTCATCAATCATAGTATGTGTGTGCATGTTCTTGATCTCGGTCGGAATATGGAGCGAGATGCCTATAGACGGCATTTTTGTCATAGCGTTCGGTTATATAATTTCGAGAGCATTGTACGGCATATCTGTTCTTACGCTTAAGCATGCTCCCTCTAAGAGCGGTAAGATAGAGAACTATGTTCCTGAGAAAAGCTCTGCGAAGTGGATGCAGGTAATCATTAATGCAGCTTATATCCTTGCAAGTGCAGCACTTATGATAAAGATTGCGGGTACTTTCAGCGTGCCCAGACCTTCCGTTGCCGTTGCAAGTCTTATAGGCGCGGCGCTGACATTTGTTTTCTATGCTGTGATCACATATAAGAATTTCGGTGGTGTAACCGAGGAGAGCGGCGGCTTCTTTGTTGTTCTGTGTGAGGTGATCATTCCCATCGCGGCTTTGGCAGTGTTCAAAAGTCCGATATAATTATGTGTGATTTTGGGAGAGAGATATGTTAGCGCAAAAATACATTGATATGTTGAATAAGAAATCGGTCATAAGAGAGTTGTCGGAATATGCCGTTGCAAGAGGTAAAGAGATAGGATATGAGAATGTCTTTGATTATACTCTGGGCAACCCTTCCGTACCGGTTCCCGAAAGTTATAACAACAGTCTTGTCAGATTGATAAAAGAAAAGTCGGCTATGGATCTTCACGGCTACAGTCAGAGTCTCGGAATAAGAGAAGTCAGAGATGCGGTTGCAAAGTCCATAAGCAGACGTTTTGATATGAACTACACTTTGAATCACATCTTTATGACAAGCGGTGCTGCAGGTGCAATAGCACATGCCGTAAGACTTGTTACCGTACCGGGAGACGAGATACTTACATTCGCTCCGTACTTCCCCGAGTACGGTCCGTATGTGAATCATTCGGGTGCCGTTTTGAAAGTGGTACCTCCGAGTACAAAAGATTTCCAGATTAATTTTGAAGCGTTTGAATCGATGATATCCGAGAAGACGATGGCGGTTTTAGTCAATTCGCCCAACAATCCTTCGGGTATAGTTTATTCAACTCAGACGATTAAAAAACTCGCTGACATATTAAGAGAGAAGAGCAAAGAATACGGACACATCATTTATCTTATTTCTGATGAACCGTACAGGGAGATAGTTTTTGATGGAGTGGATGCGCCGTATGTTGCAAAGTATTATGACGCTACCATCACATGCTATTCCTTCTCAAAATCATTATCCGTTCCCGGAGACAGAATAGGATATGTTGCAATCAATCCCGCATGTCCCGATGCCGAGAAGATGATAGTTATGTGCGGACAGATATCAAGAGGCATAGGTCATAATTGTCCTTCTGCAATCATTCAGTGGGCGGTGTCGGAGAATCTTGATGTGACTTCTGACATTTCCGTTTATGAGAAAAATATGAATATTCTTTATGACGAACTTACGTCTCTCGGATTTGAAGTTGTTAAGCCGGGCGGAACATTCTACATATTCCCCAAGGCACTTGAAGACGATGCGGTTGCATTCTGTAACAAAGGTAAAGATTATGATTTCATCGGAGTACCGGCTGATTCTTTCGCGTGTCCCGGATACTTCAGATTGGCTTATTGTATAGAGACGGAGAAGGTTTACAGGTCGCTTGAAGCCTTGAGAAAATTCGTTAAGGAAGAATACTAGAGCACATTTTTTTGAAAGCGCACAATTATATGACATGCATGTCATATATACAAAATGTACAAAAAAGTAGCGCAATAATATGATAAATTCGTAGTGCTGGTATTGACACATGCGTATAAAAGTAATAAACTCTCCGTGTAAAGATGTATTTATACATGCTAATAAGTTGATATTTTTGTAGATTGTTTTTATGTATGGAGAAGGGAGAGACAATATGGCAATCGAGAAAGTAACAGCTACACTTAAGAAAGATGTAGCACCTGTTAAGGCAACTGCAACAGTTAAGGCAGATGCTCTTAAGACAGATATTAAGACAACAGAAAGCAAGCCCGCTGCTAAGCCCGCAGCAAAGCCTGCAGCTAAGAAGGCAGCAGCTAAGAAGCCCGCAGCTAAGAAGCCTGCAGCTAAGAAGGCAACTGCTACAGCAGCTAAGAAGACAGTTGCAGCAGCTAAGAAGCCTGCTACAGCAGCTAAGAAGCCCGCAGCTAAGAAGCCTGCTACCAAGAAGGCAGCAGCTAAGAAGACTGTACTTAAGACAAGCGCAGTATTCGCTCTTGATGAGGGTAAGAATGTTTCAGCAGAAGCTCTTATGAAGAAGTATCTTCAGACAGCTAAGGATCGTTGCAAGTACGATCTCGGTCTTAAGACAGCTGATATCAAGAGTATCGACATCTATGTTAATCTCGCTGAGAAGAAGGTTTACAGCGTAGTTAACGGTGAGATCAACGATTCATTCGATATGTATCTTGATTTCTAATTTGACAGAATAACAGACATTGAAGATTAAGAGGCTATCCCGCATGGGGTAGCCTTTTTTGTTTGTCATAAAGCGATTTGTCACGCCGGAGGTTTTATAAATTATTAATAAATAAGGTGTTGACACTAAAGTCTAAGGGGTGTATCTTATGATTCAGAGGATGTTAGCACTCATTACTTTCGAGTGCTAACAGGCAAAGAAGAGGGATTTGTCCATGGAACTGAACGAACGAAAGATGAAGATTCTTCAGGCTATAGTCCGTAATTACCTTGAGACGGGTGAGCCGGTAGGTAGCCGTACGATATCCAAGTATACCGATCTCAACTTAAGTTCGGCCACTATTCGTAATGAGATGGCAGACTTGGAGGAGATGGGCTATATTGTTCAGCCTCATACTTCAGCCGGTCGTATTCCGACAGATTTAGGGTACAGGATTTACGTGGACACAATGATGCAGGAGAAGGAGAGAGAGGTCGAAGAGCTTAAGGGCACACTCCTCGAAAAAGAAGAGAGGCTGGATCAGCTTCTTAAGCAGACTGCGAAGCTCCTTGCGACGAACACCAATTACGCAAGTATGGTTTCGGCTCCGAGTATACATCAGAATAAGTTAAAGCTCATACAGTTATCGAGAGTTAATGATGAGCAGCTTTTGGCGGTCATCGTCATCGAAGGCAATGTAATTAAGAATACTCTTCTTAATGTATCGGAGAAGATTAATGAGGAGACGGTGCTTAAGCTTAATATTCTGCTTAACACTCATCTGACCGGATTATCTATAGAAGAGATCAATCTTAAACTTATATCTTCTTTGAAGGCACAGGCGGGTATCCACTCCGACATAGTAAGCGATGTTATCGATGCAGTGGCTAAGGCCATTCATGAAGAAGACGATCTGGAGATATATACATCCGGAACGAACAATATATTTAAGTATCCCGAACTTGCTGACAGCAGTGCTGCAAGTGAGCTTATAGGAGCATTCGAGGAGAAGCAGGCACTTAACGAATTGGTAGTAAGGACGCTTGCGGAGTCTGAAGAGACAGGCATACAGGTTTATATAGGTAATGAATCACCTGTATCGACCATGAAAGATTGCAGTATAGTTACGGCAACTTACGATCTCGGAGAAGGCATGAAAGGAACGATAGGAATTATCGGACCCAAGAGAATGGATTACGAAAAGGTTGTGGACAATCTGAAGGACGTTATGCGTCAGTTGGATTCGATATATAAAAAATAAAAATGTGAGGATGATGATATGGCAGAGCTTAACGAAGAAGTCTTGGACAAAGAGGATATAAAAGAAGATCCTGCGGTTGATGAGACTGAAGCGGAAAGCAGTTCGGATGAAGAAGTAAAGACTGAAGAATCCGATACTGTGAATGAAGAAGCAAAGTCCGATACGGAAGATAATGAAGGTTCGGATGATGCACCCAAAGAAAAGGGCAAGTGGAAAAAGGGCGATAAGAAGCTCGATGCACTGAAGCAGAAGAATGAGGAACTTGAAGACAGAGTAAAGCGTCAGATGGCAGAGTTCGAGAACTTCAGGAAGAGGACGGAGAAAGAGAAGTCCACAATGTTTGAGATGGGAGCGAAGAGTGTTATAGAGAAGCTTCTTCCGGTAGTGGACAATTTCGAAAGAGGACTTGCATCGGCATCGGATGATGACAAGCAGGATCCCATATATGAAGGAATGAACCTTATATATAAGCAGCTTACGGATGAGCTTGATAAGTTAGGTGTTAAGCCCATAGAGGCGCTCGGAACGGAATTTAATCCGGAGTTCCATAATGCGGTAATGCAGGAAGAGACGGATGAGTTCGAAGAAGGTGTGGTATGTAAGGAACTTCAGAAGGGATATACATACAGAGACAGCGTAGTAAGACACAGCATGGTGGCAGTAGCAAAATAGAATGGATGAGGAGCCATTCTTTTGAATAAAGGATAAGACCAAAGGAGGAAATATATATGAGCAAGATAATAGGTATTGATCTGGGTACAACTAACAGTTGTGTGGCAGTTATGGAAGGTGGTAAGCCCACCGTTATAGCCAATACTGAAGGAGCACGTACAACACCTTCGGTTGTGGCATTCACCAAGACAGGTGAGAGACTTGTCGGTGAGCCTGCAAAGCGTCAGGCAGTAACCAATGCGGAGAAGACAATTTCTTCCATTAAGAGGGATATGGGTACAGACAGAGGACGTACGATAGATGATAAGAAGTATTCTCCTCAGCAGATATCGGCTATGATCCTTCAGAAGCTTAAGGCAGATGCTGAGAGCTATCTTGGTGAAAAGGTAACGGAAGCTGTTATCACTGTTCCCGCATACTTTAACGATGCTCAGCGTCAGGCAACCAAGGATGCAGGTAAGATTGCAGGCCTTGATGTAAAGCGTATCATCAACGAGCCTACAGCTGCAGCACTTGCTTACGGACTTGATAATGAGAAGGAACAGAAGATAATGGTATATGACCTCGGCGGCGGTACATTTGATGTATCAATCATCGAGATCGGTGACGGTGTTATAGAAGTACTTGCAACCAACGGTGATACACACCTTGGTGGTGATGACTTCGACCAGAAGATAATCGATTGGATGCTTTCTGAGTTTAAGGCAGCTGAGGGTGTAGATCTTTCAAATGATAAGATGGCATTACAGAGACTTAAGGAAGCTGCAGAGAAGGCTAAGAAAGAGCTTTCAAGTGCTACAACAACCAATATTAACCTTCCTTTCATCACAGCTACCTCGGAAGGTCCCAAGCACTTTGATATGAACCTTACAAGAGCTAAGTTTGATGAACTTACAAGCGACCTTGTTGAGAAGACGGCTATACCTGTTCAGAATGCCATGAAGGATGCAGGCCTTACCAATGCAGATCTCGGTCAGGTGCTTTTGGTTGGTGGTTCTACAAGAATTCCGGCAGTACAGGACAAGGTTAAGCAGCTTACAGGCAAGGAGCCTTCAAAGAGCCTTAACCCCGATGAGTGTGTAGCTATAGGTGCTTCAATCCAGGGTGGTAAGCTTGCAGGTGATGCAGGTGCGGGTGAGATCCTTCTTCTTGATGTTACACCTCTTTCACTCTCTATCGAGACAATGGGTGGTGTGGCTACGAGACTTATTGAGCGTAACACAACTATACCTACGAAGAAGAGTCAGATATTCTCGACTGCCGCAGATAACCAGACAGCCGTTGATATCAATGTAGTACAGGGTGAGAGACAGTTCGCCAAGGATAATAAGAGTCTCGGCCAGTTCAGACTTGACGGTATCCCTCCGGCGATGAGAGGTGTTCCTCAGATTGAGGTTACATTCGATATCGATGCCAACGGTATCGTTAATGTATCGGCTAAGGACCTCGGTACAGGTAAGGAACAGCACATCACAATTACAGCCGGTTCGTCAATGTCCGATGATGAGATCGATAAGGCTGTTAAGGAAGCTGCTGAATATGAAGCTCAGGATAAGGCTCGTAAGGAAGCAATCGATGCACGTAATGATGCAGACAGCTTCGTATTCCAGACAGAGAAGGCACTTAATGAAGTCGGAGATAAGGTAGATGTAACAGAGAAGGCTTCGGTAGAAGCAGATCTCCAGGCTCTTAAGGATATACTTGAGAAGACTAAGGATCAGGAACTTAATTCCGATCAGGTTGCAGAGATTAAGGCTGCACAGGAGAAACTTATGACAGGTGCACAGAGCTTATTCTCTAAGATGTATGAGCAGGCACAGGGTGCTGCAGGAGCAGCCGGTCCTGATATGGGCGGATTTGCAGGAGCAGCGGATGCAGGCGCAGATGCAGCAGGTTCTGCAGACAGCGCTGCTGATGATGATATAATTGACGGAGATTTCCGCGAAGTATAATCATATGAGACAATCCGTTGATTCGGATTTAAGATAAGGGGGCAGATGCTGTCCCCTTATCAAGACGATTTGGAGTGTGTAGATAATGGCAGAACAGAAGAGAGATTATTATGAGGTGCTGGGCGTAGACAAGAACGCCGACGATGCGGCACTTAAGAAAGCATATCGTGTCCTTGCCAAGAAGTATCATCCCGATATGAATCCGGGTGATGCGGATGCGGAGAAGAAGTTCAAGGAAGCGTCGGAAGCTTATGCGGTACTTTCAGATCCCGAGAAGCGACGTCAGTATGACCAGTTCGGACATGCTGCATTTGAGGGTGGCGCAGGAGCAGGAGGCTTCGGCGGATTTGATTTCAACGGAGCTGATTTCACGGATATATTTGGCGATTTGTTCGGCGATTTGTTCGGTGGCGGCAGGAGAAGCAGCGGAGCCAGAAACGGCCCGATGAAGGGCAGTAATGTACGTACCAGTGTACGTATTACCTTTGAAGAGGCTGTATTTGGCTGTGAGAAAGAGATAGAATTAACCGTTAAGGAAGAGTGTAAGACCTGTAAGGGTTCGGGCGCTAAGCCCGGAACATCGCCGGTTACCTGTGCCAAGTGTGGAGGTAAGGGTCAGGTTGTATTCACACAACAGTCATTCTTCGGTACTGTACGTAATGTTCAGACCTGTCCCGACTGTCAGGGAAGCGGTAAGGTGATCAAGGACAAGTGTCCTGATTGTCGCGGAACAGGATATGTTCCCATGAAGAAGAGATTCGCTGTAGATATCCCGGCAGGTATCGATAACGGCCAGTGCAAGAGATTGTCAGGTCAGGGTGAACCGGGAATAAACGGCGGCCCCAGAGGAGATGTGCTTGTTGAAGTAATAGTGGGCAGACATCCCATATTCCAGAGGCAGGATATGAATATTTTCTCTACGGTACCGGTTTCTTTCCCTGTTGCGGCGCTTGGCGGTGAGATAGTAATAGATACCGTTGATGGTAAGGTTATATACGAAGTTAAGCCCGGTACACAGACAGATACCAGGGTAAGGCTTAAGGGCAAGGGAGTACCTTCTCTTCGAAATAGGGATATAAGAGGCGATCAGTACGTGACACTTGTGGTTCAGGTTCCGGACAAGTTGTCCCATGAAGCCAAGGAATTGCTTACCAAGTATGATGAAGCCAATGACGACTCGCTAAATGCAGCTAAG